>JGI12210J13797_10541281_pt1 | contig 18190 bp, 14 predicted proteins | sample ElkSlonscriptome_3_FD_13797 | JGI IMG/M metagenome (IMG submission 13797)
CGCTCCGCGAGCTCCACTACGTCGCACCGTTCCAAGGCGGCCTCCACCGCCTCCCGATCCCTGGCGGACGGCGACTCCAGGGCCCCCAGGTGGGCGTAGCGGCCCATCCCCACCAACTCACCCACAGTCATGGGGAAGGGGAGGGGCTCGGACTGGGCCACGGCACCGACACGGGTCGCCAACTCCCGACGCCTCCACTCCGACAGGGGCCGGTCGTCCAGGAGTACCTCACCGGAATCGAGGCGGGCGGCCCCGAGGATCGCCCGGGTCAAGGTCGACTTCCCCGAGCCGTTTGGTCCCAGGATCGCGAAGAGGGTTCCTGGCTCTACCCGGAAGGAGACGCCGTCCAGGGCGCGGCGAGTGGCTCCGGGGTGGGTCAGGGTGGCCCCGACGACCTCGATCTTCATCGGAAGGTGCTCCGGCGCAGAAGCACCAGGAAGATCGGGACGCCGACAAAGGCGGTGACGACACCGATGGGGATCTCGGTGGGGGAGAGGAGGACCCGGGCGAGGGTGTCGGCAGTGGTGAGGAAGGCTGCACCGACCAGGAAGCAGAGGGGCAGGAGAATTCGGAGGTCCGAGCCCACCACGAGTCGGAGGGCGTGAGGAACCACGAGGCCCACAAACCCGATCACCCCCGCCACCGCCACCCCGGCGGCGGTCACCAACGAAGCAGCTGCGAAGGCGATGCGCTTCACCCGCTCCACATCCGTGCCCAGGTACAACGCCGTCTCCTCACCCACGGCCAGGGTGTTCAGCGGACGGGCCAGACCGATCAGGACGAGTGCGGTGGGAAGTGTGTACGCAGCGGCTACGGCGACGGTCTGCCAATCCGCCCCCGCCGTGCTCCCCATCATCCAGAGCACGGCGCTGCGGACCGTGCGGGCGTCGGACACGGCGAGGATGAAGGAGATCACCGCAGAGAAGAACGCCCCGGTGACGACGCCGGCCAGGAGGAGGACCCGGACGTCCAGGGCTCGACCTGCGGCGGTGGCCACCCGGAAGACGACGGCAATCGCCAGGAGCGCCCCGGCGAAGGCCGCCAGGGGGAGGGTCCACGAGGCCAGCGTCGTCAGGCCCAGAGCCAGGACGATGACGGCCCCCACCGCCGCCCCACCGGACACCCCGAGGATGTACGGCTCGGCCAGGGGATTCCGGAGGAGCGCCTGAAAGGTGGCCCCGGCCAGCGCGAGGCCGCCGCCCAGGATCGAAGCCAGCAGAAGCCGCGGGAGGCGGAAGCCCAGGACCAGGTCCCGATGCGTCGCTGATCCGCCGCCGGTCAGGACACGCACGACCTCGCCAGGCTCGAGCCCCACGGAACCGACGAACAGGCCCACGGGGAGGAGGGCCAGGGAGGCGAGTCCCACCGCCCCGAGGCGGGTCCGCCGGGTCAAGGTCTGCCGCCCCGTAGCTCCGGGTGCAGCGCCCGCGCCACCTCCCAGGCCGCCTCGCCGAGGGAGGGCCCCGGGAGCTCGACCCAGCTCGGAAGCCTGGCCCTGCGCCGGTCCTCCAGGATCCGGGCGTCCACCTGGGAGCCCTCCGTCATGAGGATGACGTCGATGGGTCGGTCGACCAGCACCTCGGGACTCACGGGAGCGTACAGCGCACCGAGGTCGTCCAGGACGTTGACTCCGCCGGCGACCTCCGCCAGCTCGGACAGAAACGTCTCCGGGCCTGCGGCGAGGGGGGGAGTACCTCCCAGGAGGTAGGCGAATCGCACTGCAGGCAGAGCCTCCGCCGCCGCTGAGACCTCGGAGAGGGCGCCGTCCAGCGACGCGATGAGATCTGCAGCCTGGGGTTCGGCACCGGTCAGGAGGCCGAGCTCCCTGATCATCTCCCTCACGTCGTCGATCCGGGAGGGTCGCACGAGGAGGACCGGGATGCCGAACTCACTGAGCACCTGGTTCGTCCTCACGTCCGACTCTCCAGCGAAGGCCACGACGACATCGGGCTCGAGCGTCACGAGGATCTCCAGATTGGGCTGTAGCCCTCCGCCGACGCTGGGGAGGTCTGCCATGACCTGAGCCGTGTCGTAGTCGGTGCGTCCCACAAGCTGGTCCCCTGCACCAAGGAGGAGGAGGGTCTCGCTGGCGGAGGGAACCAGGGCGACGATCCGCTCCACCGGGGTGGCGATGCGAAGCGACGCTCCCCCGAAGGAGGTCAGAACGACGGAGGCTGTGTCGGGGGCGCTCCCGGTGGCGTCGCCGGGGGGGTCCCCCTCACCGGCGCAGGCGGCGAGGGTGAGGAGCAGCCCGACCGAGACGGGGGCTCGGCACCGGCCCACCGTTCAGGGCGCGGGGGAGAGGGGTGCGCAGCTTTCCTCGAAGGCCCGATACCAGGAACCCTCCTTCCGATCCAAGCCCATCACCCAGCGGGACTGCGTCCCGAACAGCTCGACCAGGATCTCGGACTCACCGTCCCCATCCCAGTCCGCAGATTCGAAGAAGCGCTGCGCCGCCTTGCCGTCTCGGACTGGACGGTAGTCCCGGTAGCCAAGCTCCCAGCCCCGGGGGCCCTGAACCCCGATGATGAAGAGGTCGTACGCCGCCTCGGTGAGAGGGTCTCCCACACGAAGAGCATCCTGGTAGAGGAACGTCCCGGCAAAGGCACCCCGTGGGTCGCCGTCCAGGGGAAACGCCTGGAAGTCGGCCCGCATGTCCAGGACCGCGCCGGGGAAGGCCGCACCGACACTCCGGATGGCGGAGGCGGCGAGGTCAACCCCTACGGATCGTTGCTCCAGGTTGTGATCCGGTGCGACGAAGGGCGTGTATCGCTGATTCCCCGCAGCCGCCTCGTTGACCGCGATGAAGCGGGTCGCTTCGTTGGCGTCGGGGACCATCTCCAACGTCCCGAAGCCCACGGGGACGGGAGCGCACAACCCTGGTTGTGCCTGAACGCTGTCGAGCCGGACTGTGCCGACCCGGCTGCCCTCGGCGAAGAGGGTGAAGGCCGTTCCACGGGCCATCCGCTCCCGGGCGAAGAGCTCCATGGACCCGGGCTGGTCCACCTCTCGAGGCAGCGCCATCAGGGTGTCGGGCCCGATCTCGGCCACGGGCCGGATCCGGACGCGATTCCCCTCCATCCGCTCGCCCATGAAGACGGCGTAGCCTTCGGGAAGGACCGGTCCGGCGGCCTCTTCGATCCCCGTAGAGTCTACCGCGGCCGCCGTCGTGTCGATCTTTTCCGGGGGCGGGCGCAACTCGACCTCGACCCCGCCCCACTCCACGTTGTCGCACGCGGAGAGCGGGAGTAGAATCAGCAGCGCTGCGGCGATGCGGGTGGTCGGACCGGCCAAGGGACTCGTTGGGTAGACGGGCAGAGTCGAACGGGGAGGGATGTGTCCCTCCGGAGCATGGCAAGCTACCCCCACGGGGAGTGCGATGCCACCCATCCATCCGGCCGTGGAGCCGGGTCCCTGCACCCCAATCTCTCGTATCTGACCCATGAAGGACACCGGACCTCCCACCCTGGATCCACTTCGCTTCCGAGCCATGATGGGGGCGTTCCCCACGGGTGTAGCCGTGGTGACGGCCCTTCTGCCCGACGGGTCGCCGTCGGGGCTCACCGTCAACTCCCTGACCTCGGTGTCGCTGAGCCCACTCCTCCTCCTGGTGTGTATCGACCACGGCTCGTCGTCCCATTCGGCGATTCTGGAGTCCGGCGCGTTCGCCGTGAATCTCCTGGGAGACGCGGATTCCGAGCTCTCCGACATTTTTGCCACGGTACGGCAGGAGCGGCGGTTCCACGGCCTCGAGTGGAGGGGTGGCTCCACCGGGAGTCCGATCCTGGACGGAGCCTTGGGCTGGATCGACTGCCGGGTGCATCAGACCCATGTGGCGGGAGATCACACCATCGTCGTGGGTCGGGTCGAGAATTTCGAGCTGCGACCGGGACGGCCCCTCGTGTACCATCGTGGGGGATACGCGCGGTTGGAGATCGACTGATGTCGGGGTGGATCCCTGCCTTCCTGCTCGGCATGGCCTCTGCGGTCGTGCTCGAGACGGGGCTGGGCCTCCTCCTCTTCGTCTCGCCCGGGCTCCTCCCCGCCCTTACCGGCCTCCTCTCCGTGGCTCTGGGCTCGTTCGCCGTCGGACTCGCCTCCGACCGTGGGGGTGCCGGGGTGGATCGGGCCCCACGCTGGCCGTGGTTCCTGGCAGCGCTCAGTCTGGTCGCTGCCGCTGTGCTCTCCCTGGGATGGAGCTTCCAGGGCGCCGGAGTTCCCGAGTCTCCCGCGGGTCGAGGCGTTCAGATGGCGCTGCTTCTCGCCCTGCCCCTGTACGGTCTCGGAGCGTGTCTCGGGAGCGTCACCCGACGCGGATCGAGTGACCGGGGCGGCGCCGTCGTGGCGGCGGGGGGTGCGGTGGGGGTGACGGTCCTGGGCATCTTCCTGCTCCCTCGATTCGAGCCCTTCAGCGTCTACCTCTTCTGCGTCATGTGCGTGGCTCTGGCGGCTCTGGGTCTCGCAGGAGCCCCGCGAGCCCGGAGAGGCGGGACCTCGAGCCGGAGCGGCGGAGATCCCTGGGTCCTGGAGACCTTCGACTCGTGATCGTGGTCCACCTCTCCGACCTTCACCTGGGGCACCGGGCCTTCTCCCGGAGCGATCGGGGTCAGAACGTCCGGGAGCAGGACCTTGCTCGGGCGTTCCAGCGGGCGGTGGAGGTCACGCTCGAGGTGGGCCCCGATCTGGTCCTGGTCTCAGGCGACGTCTTCGATCGACCCGACCCACCGCCCGGCGCCCTCGTCGCCCTGACCCGGGGGCTCGAAGCTCTCCATTCGGAGCTTCCCGGGACCCGGGTGCTCATGGTCGCCGGAGCCCGGGATACCCCTTGGATGGACGAGGACTCGGGGGCGCTGGCCGCCCTGGACTCCTTTCCCAACGTAGATGCGGCATCGAGCCGGGCCCGCACCGTCGTGCTTTCGGGTCACTCGGCCCAGGTCGTCCTCCTCCCCTACCGATCGACCCTCTCTCGACCCTGGCCTGCACCGGATCCGGATCCTCGCCGACGCTGGAATCTCGTGGTGGCGCACGGCAGGGTCACCGGAGCCGATGGTCCCGGGGTGGTCCTGGACCCGGATCGGTGGGACTACCTGGCCCTGGGGGGATTGCACTCCTTCCAGCGCGTGGGGGAGCGGGCCGCGTACGCCGGAGCTCTGGAGCGCGTGGGGCCGGCGCCGTGGGAGGAGGCGGCAGAGGAGAAGGGCTTCGTGGTGGCGGACCTGAGCACCGGCTCCCTCCGCTTCCAGCCGGTCCCGGGACGGCCCGTGGTGGCCATGGCCCCGACCCGGGTGCCCCCCGGCGACCCGGCGGCTCTGCAGAGCCGGATCCTCGAGGTGACCCGGGAGATCCCCGGGGGAATCGAAGGGAAGATCGTCCGCATCCGGCTCGCCGGACCTCTACCTGGCGACCTGCGGGGCCTGGAGCCTGGATTCCTGGCGGGGCTGGCGGATCGGGCGCTCCACCTCTCCATCGAGTTCGAGGAGGACTCGGCGCCGGGTGCCCCGGCCCTTTCGGTGATGGCCCGGGCTCTGGAGGCCCTCGACTCCACGGATGAGCGCGCTCGCGCCATCCTGGAACGGATTCTGGTGGGCGAGGAAGGAGGGGTGGGCCCGTGAGGATCGTCTCGGTTCAGGGGCATCACGGGCCCGGAGGGGCCTCGGTGGACGGGGAGGTCCCCGGGGGACTCGTGGCCATGGTGGGTCGCAGCGGCCGCCTGCGGGCCTGGGCGCACCACATGCTGGCTGGAGACGACGAGGCCGTTCGGGTGACCACCCGTCCGAGGGTGCCTGACCCCGCCCTGACACGTCTTCCGGCGAAGCTGCGCCGTGCTCTCGAATCCGGCCTGGGCTTCACGACCGCCGAGGACGTGGTGGAGGCCGGTACGACGGCGCTGGCCCTCCTGGCGGGGCTGGACCGGGTCGACGCCGCCCGTCTGAGTCTGGTCCGACTTCGGGGCTCACCGGACCCGGAGCCGCTCCATCAGGCCGAGACGATCATGGAGCGGATCCGGGAGCTGGAGGGTGCTCCGGAGGAGATGGCGGCGCTGGAGGCGGAGCTCCGATCTCTTCGCGGAGACGATGCAGAAATCACCGGAGATGTAGAGGCGGCTACCATGGAGTGGCTCCGGGAGCGCCAAGACGCCGAGACTCAACTCGGAGCCTATCGGGACCGGGCCCGGGAGCTGAAGGTCCGGATCGAGGGGCTCGAAGAGGCCGGCGACGAGGCCCCGTGCCCGACCTGCGGCAGGACACTCCGGGAGCATCGGGAGCAGGTGCTTAAGGTCCTGGAGGAGGAGTGGGAGGCGGTGGTCCAGGACGGAAGCTGGTGGCGTCGTCGCCGGGAGCAGCTCGAAGGGAAGCCCAAGCGGCTCCAGGAGCTGGAGGGGAAGGCACTCCGACTCCACGCCGCCACGGAGGCTCTCGCGGAGCGGGTGGAGGTTGCCCGCTCCAGGGTGAGAGAGCTCACCGAAGCCCGGCTCAAGCTCGCGGAACGAGTCACGGGCGGGTCCGATGCGGCGCACGCCGGCGAGGCCCGCCTGCCGACGTCGGTGGGGCAATCGGTCGATCGGGCTCTCTACCGGACGGCCCGAGGCCTCCGAGAGTCGGCTCGGGACGCCCTCCTGGACCGGACCTCCCGGATCCTGGCCCGCATGACCGGTGGGCGCATCCTCGCCGCGGGGTGGTCGGGTACGGGTCGGCTGGATCTCTTCGGCCTCGAGGGCCCCCTCCACCCCCCCGTTGAGGAGGACGAGGCGACGGCCCACGTGGCGGCGCGGATCGCTGCGGCGCAGACGGTGGCGGCTCGGGCCGGCACCCCGTTCCCTCCACTGATCATCGCCGAGCCCTTCGACCGGATGGACGATGCGGTGAAGATCCGTACCGTGGGCCTCCTGAGGGGCATCCTCGGTCCGGTCTTCGAGCAGGTGCTCCTCATGACCCGGGGTGAGATCGTCGACTTCAGCCCCGAGGCCTTCGACGCCATCGTCGAGATCCGCCGGGACACCCGCTCCGGCCCCGCGCGGCTCCGGCGGGTTCCAGCCGGTCTGGGGCCGGTGCGGCTGCGCCGCGGGGGGGGCGAAGCTCAGTCCCCGGTATAGCGAGCCTCCTCCACGGATCGGGACGCCTGGGGTCGCCATCGGAAGCGCGGGACCGGTGCGAAGCCCTCGACCGCTGCAGCGACCAGGTCGCCCAGCACCGGGGCGAACTTGAAGCCGTGTCCGCTCCCCCCGGTAGCCACCACCAGCCCTGTTCGGTCGGGATCCCGATCGATCCAGAAGTCGCCGTCTCGGCTATCGCAGTAGAAGCAGGTCCTGGATCCGACCATGGGGGCGGAGGCGAGCTTCGGCAGGCTCTCCCGAAGGAAGGCCCGGCAGCGCTCCTCCCATTCGTCGGCGACATCGGGAGGTCGATCCGGGTCGCCAGGGTATCCGTTGCCGTGGTGGCCGATCTTCACCACGCCGTCGTCGCCGGCGGGAAAGCCGTACCAACCCGTTCTGGCGATGTCGGCGCCCCAGACCGGAAAGGCCGGGGGTCGAAAGAGCTCCGGGTTTTCGGGGGCAAAGAGGAGAACGGGCATCCCGGAGGCTCGGAATACCCGGGACGTCTTCAGGAACGAGGGTGCCCATGCGCCGTTCGCCAGGACCACTGAGTCCGCCTCCACATCCCGCCCTGACGCCAGCCGCGCCCCAACCACTCGACCACCCCGCTCCAGGAGGGACTCACCCCGATCCTGGAGGAGGATGACTCCCGCCCCGGCGGCCTCACGGGCGAGCTGGCGGACCACCTCGCCGCTCTCGGCCCACCCGGCGTCATGGCTCAGGTAGCCGTCGGGGTAGACCTCCTCATTCCAGGCGGGGAATCGACGGCCCAGGGCCCCGGCATCAACCCGCTCGACCCGCAGCCCCCGAGCCTTCAGCGTCTTGAAGCTCCCGTACTCGAAGCCCCCTTCGTCCAGGGATGTGCGTCGCAGGAGGAGGAAGCCGACCTCGTGGAAGAGAGGGCGGTCGAAGCGCTCCCGGTTCCAGATCCGCCACCGCTCCAGGCTCGTCTCGGCGAGACGAGAGAGGTAGTCGTCCTCCCCGTAGTCGGCCCGGATGACCTTGGATCGGTCCGTTGAGGAGGCGAGAGGCGCCGGGAGGGGAGCAGGATCCACCAGGGTCACCGACCACCCCCTTCGCTGCAGCGTGAGGGCGGAGGTCACGCCGAAGATGCCTCCCCCCAGGATCACCACGCGTTTCGTGTTCATCTGCCCCCGGTTGCGGCACCCTCGTCGGCACCGACGAAGGTTGGAGATCGGAGCTCAAGATAGATCTGGCCCGGGCGCCGGCCCACCGCCACCTTCGAGGCATGAAGCTGCGAGTACTGACTGAGGGGGACCTGCGCCGGGCCCTGGACATGCCTGGGGCCATCGAGGCCGTACGCGCCGGTTTCTGTGCCCTCTCCGCAGGAGGGGCGGAGATTCCCCTCCGCCAGCAGCTTCGAGGCGGTTCAACGGCGCTCCTCTCGATGCCGGGTTGGCTCGGGGCTCCAACGAGCCTGGGAGCCAAGCTGGTCACCGTCGCTCCCGACAATCGGACCCGGTCTCTCCCGGCGATCCACGCCCTGGTCGCGCTCATGGATCCGGTCACCGGAGAGCCTCGGGCCGTCATGGACGGGGAATGGCTCACGGCGTTGAGGACCGGGGCCGGGACGGGGGTGGCTGCAGAGCTGCTCTCGCCGCCGGACGCCGACGTCCTGGCCGTGGTGGGGGCGGGACCCCAGGCCCGGACGCAGATCGAGGCCGTAGCGGCGGTGCGAGAGCTCAAGGAGATCCGGATTCACTCCAGGAGCGGCACCTCTGCCGAGCGTCTGGCCCGAGAACTCGCAGGGGAGGGCGTCCACGGCGTTCGCGTTGCGCCCACCTCTGCAGAGGCGACCCGAGGCGCCAGGATCGTGGCCACGGCTACCGACTCGCTGGAGCCGGTCCTGAATCACGCCGCCCTCGAGTCCGAGGTTCTGGTCTGTGCGGTGGGGGGCTATCGCCGAGACATGCAGGAGGTGCCCTCCGCCTTCACTGCCAGGGCCCGGGTCGTGGTGGACCAGGTGGCAGGGGCGCTTCGGGAGGCCGGTGACGTCTGGATCCCGATCCAGGAGGGGCTGCTGGCCGAGACGGATCTGGTGGAGGTCGGGGAGCTGATCGCCCGGTCCCAGGGAGGCGGCACCAGCGTGTCATCGCCGCCCTGGCCCGGCGCGACGTTGTTCAAGTCCGTCGGGAACGCCGTGCAGGACCTGGCCGTGGCCGCTTTGGCGTTGGAGCGAGCCGAGGCTCAGGGGCTCGGCACCCTCGTGGAGGGCTGAAGCTCCAGCGTCGTGGCACTGAAGTCGTGGTCCTACTCGACGCCGGGGACATGCTCGTCCTGGTCGTCGTCTGGGATCCCCAGCTCCCCCAGAATCTCCAGAGCCTCTTCCCGGGCGGGCTCCGGCACCAGGATCGCCATCCCCTGAGAGGTCGGTCCGGCGTAAGCCGGGCCCCAGATCCCCGGTTCCTCCCCCTTGACCAGCACCGGGATTCCCGCCCCCTCGAGGCTCTGGATCGGGACCTCGGCCAGATAGCGCGCGGCGAAGGTGGCCACGACCACCCATCGGACCTCCTCCCTGGTCGTCATGTCAGCTCCCGAGTACGCTCCACCGCTCCCCCCGAGTCCGGTACGCCTCCACGGCCTCGTCGTCTCCTCCCAACGCTGCGGCCTGAGCCAGGGCGTAGTAAGACCAGGCGTAGTAGTTGGGAATTCCCAGCGTCGAGTGATCGGGCCAGTGATCCCACGCCGGAAGATCGCTCCGGTGGACGAAGACCTCCTCCACCAGGGTGGAGGTCCGGGGCACGTCGACCCAGGAGCCCGTCACGGCGTTCAGGGGCGAAGACGCCGGCATGGGTACGAACCCCCCGGGCGGTGCGGTGGAATCCAGGGCGCCCGGGTTCAGCTTGAACGCAACGCCCTGGCGGACCAGGTACCGATCGAGCCCCAGAGAGGCGGCGGCGTTGCCGCTGCTGGCGAAGTACACGGGTCGGTCGCCGAGTGAGGAGCTGATCATCGACAGGGCGAACTGCTGCCACGGAAGGAGGAAACTCCCCGGTGCCATGTTCGCCTGCACGGGCCCGAGGTCGAAGACCCTCCCCTCATCCAGAGGCACGTACGCTCCAGCGACGCGATCGATGACGTCGTCCTCCAGGGCCAGGACACCTCGCGTCGGGAGGGAGAGAGGCGCCTCCAGGGTCAGGGGAACCTTCCCACGGGCGCGAGCTTCGGCGGGATCTGCCGTGTACTCAGCGTCCGTGTTCTCCGCCGTGTACTCACGCTGGCAGATGATCAGCGTCACATCGTCCGTGGCGGAGACCCCCTCTGGGCAGGGACGGGTCAGACCTCGGATCTGTTTCGCGTACCACGGCGTGTTCAGGTACGAAGTGACGACGACGGTCACGTCCCGGCGGATGCCCTCGACCTCCTGGAGGTACCAGAGGGGGAAGGTGTCGTTGTCCCCGTTGGTGAACAGCACCGAATACGGTTCGACGCTCATGAGGAGGTTGTATGCCCAGTCCCGGGCCGCGTAGTCGTAGCTCCGATCGGCCCAGCTGAAGTTCAGGGCCAGGGGGAGGAAGGCCAACAGGAGCACGGGGCTGGCGACACGGAGTCCTCGCCTGGAGCGCTGGGCCAGGCTCAACCAGACGGCGGCGAGCCCAACCCCGGCCCAGAGGCCCCACAACGAGAAGGAAACCACGAAGAAGTAGTCCCGCTCTCGAACCTCCGTGGCGTCCATCGAACCCTGTGGGAACGAGTAGCCGTACTTGAAGTTCAGGTACCAGACCAGCCCCAGCGAGAGGGTGGCGAAGAGGGTCGCCACATAGGCGAAGCTCTTCCGGTCGCGTTGGTAGTGCTCCATGGCCCCCCAAACCCCGAGAGCCACGAAGAGCATGGAGAAGAGGGTGCGCCCCAGGGGGAAGGTGGGGTCTCGACCCGCGATGGAGCGGGCCCACTGCCAGTCGAAGTACTGGAGGTAGTTGGTGAGCTGTGCCGAGATCGGCGCCTGGCGCTCGCCGAACAACCCCGGCCCCGGGGCGCCTTCGACCTTGTACTGCTCCCGGGTAAGCGACTCGTTCAAGGGCTCACAACCCGCATTTCCGTAGGTAGCCACGGAGACCACGGCGCTGGTCACCGTGGGGCACTCCGGGGCCCCTTCGTTGATGACGGGCTGGTCCTCGGCTCGCAGCGGGAGGAAGAGGTGAATCGAAAGACCCAGCAGGACCGCCACCACTCCGGCGGGATAGAGGCGCCAGTTCGCCAGCGCCCCGGGTCGCACCATGAGGATGAAGACGCCGATGGCCGGTGCGGCCAGGAAGGCCATGAGGTGGTTCCCGACGCTCAAGGCCAGGATGAAGGCCATGAGGACGAGGAGGTTGTCGTCCTTCCCCTTCCCCAGCCGTTCCTGCCACCGGATGGCGAGCCAGCTGAGTAGAGCGATGGTCAGGAGGGAGACCGTGTAGACCTTCTCGTTGACGTTGGACTGGTTCCAGACCGTGAAGGCGGTGGAGCTCACCAGGACCGCGACGCCGGCGCCCACGAGCCGAAAGGTCCGGTCCGGGGAGAAGAAGCGGAGGATGTGGTGGACCAGCAGGAACCAGAAGGCGTGGGCTGTCGCGCTCATGAAGGCGCTGAACAGGTTGATCCGGACCGCCACGGAAAAGCCGAATGGCTCGAGGAGGACCGACCAGGCCCGGGCCAGGACCACGAAGAGCGGATTCCCCGGCGGGTGGGGGATCCCCATGATGTGGCCCGTGGCGATGTACTCGCTCGTGTCCCAGAACGCCGTGGTGGGGGAGAGGGTCAGGGCGTAGAGCAGGAAGACCAGCCCACCGGCCAACGCCGCCCACAGGTAGGGAGGGCGGGGGTCGGCGCCTTCAGCCGCGCCGACGGGTACGAAGCCTTGGCTCACGGGAGATCCAGGGAGGGGCGAACGGTTTTTTGTGGACTCAGGAAGTTAATGTCCGACGGGCCACTCTCAATCCGGGACAAGGCGCAGCACGCCGGAGGGGTGCACCTGGAGGCTCCACCCAGGGGGAAGCCAGGTGGTGGCAGAGTAGTCCAGGACCAGGGCGGGACCCTGCAGCAGGTGACCCGGTCGCAGGTCCCGTCTCCAGACCCGGGGACAGGGGACGGAGCGCCCGTCCACGACCACCGTCCCCTCGCTGGCCGGCGGGGCTCCGGAGGCGTCGCCGAGCAGCGCTCCTGCCAACTCCAGGGCCGGTCCCGTGGCCAGAGCGCGGAGGGTCACAACCTCGACCTCCGCCCCACGGCGGGCGTAGCCGTAGCGTGCCTCGTGGGCTTGGTGAAAGGCATCCAGCCAACCCGAGGCCGGGACTCTGAGCTCGAAGCTCTGTCCCCGGTACCGGGCGTCGATCCAGCGCTCCACTGCGACGGCGTCGGCCTCGACGCCCTCTTCGCGGGTCAGCCCTTCCAGCGCATGAGCGGCGAGTTCGTCGAGCTCCGCGTCGAAGCTCCGGTCGGACTCGGCAGGTGAGATCGTGGCAAGGACGGTACGAGAGACCTCCCGAGTCGGCGGTGCCGTCAGGATTCCGTACGCCGACAGCACGCCAGGATCCGGTGGGATCAGCGCCTCCGGTAGACCCAGGCGTTCCGCGAGGCCCGCCGCGTGAAGGGCCCCGGCGCCCCCGAAGGCCACGAGCGCCAGCTCCCGGGGGTCGAAGCCCCGCTCTACGGAGATGACTCGAAGGGCCCGTTCCATGGCCGTAGCCGCCACCGCCAGGACACCCTCGGCAGCCTCCTCCGGCGTGCGGCCCAGCTGGTGAGCCAAGGCACCGAGGGGCTCTTGGATGCCGTCCCGGTCCAGCGCCTCCTGACCGCCCAGGAAGCCCTCCGAGGGGAGCCGACCGAGCCAGACGTGGGCGTCTGTCACCGTGACACGCTCGCCGCCGCGCCCGTAGGCGATGGGCCCGGGGACGGCGCCTGCGCTCTCCGGGCCCACCCTCAGGGCCCCCCCCGGGTCGACGGAGGCGAGGGATCCCCCGCCCGCCCCGACGGTGTGGATGTCGATCACCGGGATGGCCACTGGGTGCCCGTCGATCTCGAACTCCCGGGTACGGAGAGGCCGACCAGGGCAGAGGGACACGTCGGTGGAGGTGCCGCCCATGTCGAAGGTCACGATCCCGGGAGAGCCCACCAGGCGGGCCCAGTGGAGCGCCCCGACCACTCCTCCGGCAGGTCCAGAGAGGACAGTGTGGACCGGCTCCCGAGCGGCCCGTCGCACCGCGATACGGCCGCCGTCGGAGCCCATGACCTTTACCCGCTCCGCGCCAGATTCCGTCTCGAGGCGCCGCAGGTAGCCGGACATCACCGGCGCCACGTAGGCGTTCACCACCGTGGTCGAGGTCCGTTCGTATTCCCGGTACTCCGGCAGGATCGCCGAGGAGACGGAGACGGCGGGGCCCTCGGCCAGCGCCTCGGCCACGGCGTCCTCGTGAGCTGCGGCGCTGTACGCGTGGAGGAGGCACACCGCGACAGCGTCGGCGCCGGAGACCCGCTCGGTCAGCGTCGCGAGTTCGGCGGCATCCAGGGGCTCGATCTCTTCGCCCCCGGGGCCCAGGCGGCCGGCGATGCCGATCCGGTCTTCACGATCGACGAGAGGTGGGGCTCGATGTCCCACCAGGGCATAGAGCTGAGGCCGGTTCTGGCGACCGATCTCCAGCACGTCCTCGAACCCCCGGTTGGTCACCAGGGCCACCCGGGCACCGGACCGCTCCAGGAGGGCGTTGGTGGCCACCGTCGACCCGTGAAGGAGGAGGAAGGGTTCCCCCGGCTCAAGCAGGCGACGGATCCCATCCAGGATCGCCGCGGCGGGATCGCCGGGGGTGGAGGGGACCTTGAGCGCTCGGGTCTCCGCGCCCCGAAGACGGAGCAGGTCGGTGAAGGTACCGCCGGTGTCCACCGCCAGGACGGTGAGAGATGTGGGAGAAGGGCGTGTCACGGGTGCGGAGTCCTCCGAGTGTGGTGCCAGGAAGTGCTGTCGCCAAGATGACTCGAGAACATTCCATCTCCTGGTCTCGCCAGAACATTCCACCTCCTGGTCTCGTAGGGATAGAGGTAGCGAGACCCGAATGGAACGAGGAGACTTCGATGTACGACGAGTACGAGCGCGCCCTGGGGGTGAGACGGAGCCGGTCCCCACTGGTCTGGTTTCTCGTGGTCTTCGGTCTCTTTGCCGCCGTGGGGGTGACTGCCGCCACCTTCGCGATCCGAAGCGGAGTAGACGCCGTCCAGGAGCGTCTGGCGGCGTTGGACCTCGACGGTGCGGCGAGCCGGGTTGTCGATCGACTCGACGACCACGCCTCACTGCTCCACGCGGAGCCGGCGGCTGGGCTCAAGTACCTGCGATCCCTGGATCCCGGGGAGCCTTCGGAGTCCCTTCTGGAGGGCCTGCTCCCCTCGGACCTCTCCCGGTTCCCGTCGGAGGCCGGTAATCCGGGGGGCCCGGATGAGCAGGTAGGCGTTGGTGTCATCGGCGAGGAGCGAGACCGCTCCGACCGTCGGCGCACCTTCAGCTTTCGGGCCGGAGACGAAGAGCTTCGGATCGACTTCGACCGGGGCGACGACGGTGGCTCGCTCCTGATCGGCTCCGGCGACGAGACGGTCCGGGTGGATCTGGTTCGGACCGACGACGGTGGCTTCCTGACTATCGACGACGGGGAGGACGAGGCCCGGGTGGATCTCGAGAAGACGCCCGACGGCGGACGCCTCACCATCGATGCCCCGGACGGCCAGGTGCGGTTCGACCTCATGGAGAGGGACGGCGGCGGCTCCATCGTCGTGGTCACCGACGGCGACGAGATCCTGCGCCTCGGCCTCGGACAGGACGCCCGGGCCATGCCACGCTGGGTACCTCGACGTTCCAGCATGCCCGCCGTCCCCGACCCGGTGTACTCGCTCACCTCGGATGACGGCTTCCTCGGGGCGGTCACCTGGGACGAGTCGGACTCTGCCGAGGAGGTGGTCGAGTACTACGCCGGCCAGCTCGTGGACGCAGGCTTCCGTCTGGAGAGCGAGGCGCAGGATCGAGGTGGGTGGGTGGAGCGGAGTGCGCTGTGGGCCAGGAATCCCGACGCGGATCGCTTCGTCTTCGTCGTCGCGGAGGATGATGGGTCGGCGACGGAAGTTCTCCTCGGCTTCGGCGAGGGGAGGTAGGGCTCCCCCGCACCACGGCCTCCTCCCGGGCTGCTTCGCAACCGCGGTGAGGGGGCTTCGAACCCGGTTGACGGCGAGGGCGCCGGAGCGGGACATTCCCCGGTCCCCCTCTCCACCACCGCCGGGCTGAGCCGGCCGGATCCGGTTCTCGCCATGGAGCTTCGCCCCAGCCTCGAAGAGTTCAAGTCTGCGGCCCGGGAGGGTGGCGTGGTCCCGGTGTGGAGGGAGTTCCTCTTCGACACGGACACGGCGGTCACCGCGTACGCCAAGCTCGCCCGACCCCCCTTCGGCTTCCTGCTGGAGTCCGTGCTCGGCGGCGAGCAGTGGGCCCGCTACACCTTCCTGGGGAGCCGTCCTCGCTCTGCGTGGCGGACAATGGACGGTGGGGTGGAGCTGTGGTCGCCGGAGGAGGGATGGGGTGCGGTTTCCGCCGAGGACCCCCTCGAGGATCTGGACCGGAGACTGCGTGATCATCGTCCCGTCGAGCTTCCCGGACTCCCTCGATTCTGGGGGGGAGCGGTGGGATTCCTCTCCTACGACATCGTGAGGAGCATCGAAGCGATCCCGGACTCGGGTCGGGACGAACTCGGGACGCCGGACGGGCTCTTCCTGTTCACCGATGTGGTCCTGGCGCTGGACAACCTCCGGGGCACCGCCATGGCGATTGCCGCAGCCCACGTGCCCCCCGGGTGCACCGGAGCCGAGCTGGAAGGCCACTACCGCGAGGCTGCCACCAACGCCGCCGAACTGATCCGGGAGCTCCGGGAGGCGCCCCCGGTCCCCCCGCTGGAGCTCGAGCCGGAGCCGGAGGATGATCCCCCCTTCAGCTCATCCATGTCCCGGGAGGAGTTCGAGCGTGGAGTGAACCGGATCCAGGAGTACATCGCCGCCGGGGACGCCTTCCAGGTCGTTCTGAGTCAGCGCCTGGGGATGGAGCTCCGGGGCTCGTCCTTCGATCTCTACCGCGCCCTTCGGTCGCTGAACCCGTCTCCCTACCTCTTCTACCTCGAGGCCGACGGTACCACCCTGGTGGGCAGCTCCCCGGAGGTCCTGGTCCGGTTGGAGGAGGGTGTGGTCACGGTACGCCCTATCGCCGGGACCCGCCCCAGGGGCCGGACGCCCGGCGAGGACCGGGCCCTGGCGGAGGATCTTCAGGCCGATGAGAAGGAGTTGGCCGAGCACCGTATGCTGGTGGATCTGGGTCGGAACGACGTGGGCCGGGTTGCAGCCTGGGGGTCGGTCCGCATCCCGGATCTGATGGTGGTGGAGCGTTACTCCCACGTCATGCACCTTGTGAGCCAGGTCGAGGGAGAGCTGAAGGCCGGGAGCACCGCCATGGATGCCTTCCGAGCCGCCTTTCCCGCAGGGACGGTGTCCGGAGCGCCGAAGATCCGGGCGATGGAGATCATCGATGAGCTGGAGCCGGTTCGCCGGGGGCCTTACGCCGGTGCGGTCGGGCACTTCTCATGGGGTGGAGATCGGATGGATACGGCCATCGCCATCCGCACGGTGGTGGTGACCGGAGACCGGGCCTACGTGCAGGCGGGAGCCGGGATCGTCGCCGACTCCGACGCGGCTTCCGAGTACGAGGAGACGCTCAACAAGGCCAGAGCCCTTCTCAGGGCCGCCTCCATGGTGCCTCCCTCGGACCCTTGAAGCCTGGGCCGGGCGGCCCCGCGCCCCGGTCAGGGTGGAAGCCAGTGGGGGCGTGGTTCCGACCTGCAGCTGAGTTCAGCTCAGCGCCGCAGCCAACTCCTCGTAGAGTTGCACCAACGACTCCGTACCGACCTGGAAGTTCTCCACCGTGAACCACTCGTCTGGCGCGTGCATGTTGCACCCCGGCAGAGCGTAGCCGACCAGAAGGACCGGGGCCCCCAGGATCCGCTCGAAGTCCCCGACGATGGGGATCGAGCCACCCTCGCCGACAAGCACTGGGGCCCGCCCGAAGGCCTCTTCCAGCGCCCGGGCGGCGGCGTCGAAGAGGGGTCCGGAGGGATTGGCCCGCCACGGGTTGCCCCCGTGTAGCTCCGACACCTCCACCTCGACCTCGGGGGGCGCCACGGATTCGAGGTGGGCACGGAGGAGCCGAGCGACCCGGGCCGGGTCCTGATCCGGTACGAGGCGGAAGCTCACCTTGGCCATGGCCCGAGCGGGCAGCACCGTCTTGGCTCCTTCCCCCGTGTAGCCGCTCAAGAGGCCGTTCACCTCGCAGGTGGGCCGGATCCAGAGCCGCTCGAGGGTGCTGAATCCCGCCTCGCCTTTGAGGCCCGGGGCACCCACCTCCTGGAGGAACTCGTCATCGTTGAAGGGGAGGTCGCGGATGGCACTCCGCGTTTCTTCGTCCCACTCGACCACGTCGTCGTAGAAGCCGGGGATCGCAATGTGACCGGTCTCGTCGTGGAGAGTCGAGAGCATCCGGGCCAACGCCATGGCCGGGTTGGGCACGGCTCCGCCGTAGGCTCCGGAGTGGAGGTCGCTGCGGGCGGCCCGGACGTGGACCTCCACATACGCCAGTCCACGGAGGGAGAAGAGGAGGGACGGCTGCCCCGGGGCGAACATGTTGGAGTCCGAGATCACCACCACGTCGGCGGCGAGGAGGTCCCGATGGGCCTCGACGAAGGGCACGAGATTCGGGGATCCCACCTCCTCCTCACCTTCGGCGACGACCACCACGTTCAGAGGTAGCGTGCCGCGGGTCTGAAGGTGGGCCTCCAGCGCCTTCACGTGCATGAAGAGCTGTCCCTTGTCGTCCGCCGATCCTCGGGCGTAGATGCGCCCGTCCCGGATTTCCGGCTCGAACGGGGGCGACGACCACTCGTCCAGCGGGTCAGGGGGCTGGACGTCGTAGTGCCCGTAGATCAGGAGGGTGGGCGCGTCGGAGCCGGCGTCGCGCCACTCGCCGAGGACGACCGGGTGCCCTTCCGTCGCAACGACCCGGGCAGCGAGTCCGGCGGCCTCCATACG
>JGI12210J13797_10039221_pt1 | contig 18184 bp, 19 predicted proteins | sample ElkSlonscriptome_3_FD_13797 | JGI IMG/M metagenome (IMG submission 13797)
TCTTGCCCCACTTCGTGATTCGTCCCCGTCCGATGGCGATGCTCAATGCGCTGCCGATGTCGCCCGCGGTATCGGTCGCCTGTTCGCCCGCAACGGGATCTGGTGCCTTGGCGAAGTGCCGCTGAAGAACGGTCGGCGGGCCGATCTGATGGGCCTCGATGCAAAAGGGCTGGTGGTGATCGTGGAAATCAAGGTCGCGCGCGGCGATCTGCTGGGCGATGGCAAATGGCCCGATTACCTCGACGTGTGCGACCGGTTCTATTGGGGCGTGCCGCCCAGGCTGGACCGCGCGCCGCTCGAGACCGAAGGGTATCAACCCGAACGTTGCGGCGTGATCGTTGCCGATGGCTATGATGCCGAGATCGTCCGCCATGCTCCGCTCGAACCGCTGGCGGCGGCCCGGCGCAAGGTTCAGGTCGAACGGCTGGCGCGGCTCGCCATGCGCCGCCACACCGCGACGCTCGACCCGCATTGCGCGGATTTCGGGTCGGAGAGTTAGCGCAAGGGGCGGATCGCGCCGAACTGAGGGCCCGGTGATCGGGCTCCGGAAAATTTCGCGCCCGAGAAAATTCGCGCCTACAAAAATTGGGCAAAGCCGCTGGAGTGGTTAAGAATTGTCGGCCATAGGGGGTCGAAGATGATTCCCGCCGACACGCCCATTCCGCTTGCGCTCGTCCTGGCGGCAATCTTCACGACGACGATGGTCGCGCTGCGGTATCTGATCGCGAGCGGCACCTTCGCGCTGGTCACGGCGCGGCAACGTCCGGGCCTTTATGCCGGTCGCAAGGCGCAGATAACTCGTGAAATCCTCTGGTCGCTGCTGTCCGCCTTCATTTACGGCGCGCCTGCGGGCATGGTCCTGTGGCTGTTTCACCGACACGGCTGGACGCAGATCTATACCGATATCGGCGCGTTTCCGCTGTGGTATGGCCCGCTATCGGTTCTGATCTTCCTGTTCGTGCAGGACACGTGGTTCTACTGGACCCATCGCGCGATGCACACGCCACGCCTGTTCCGCCTCGCCCACGCGGTTCACCACCGTGGCCGCGCTCCAACCGCCTGGACCGCGATGAGCTTTCATCCGATCGAGGCCATATCCGGGGCGATCGTGGTCCCCGTGCTGGTGTTCCTCTTGCCGATCCATATCGGCATGCTGGCGCTGGTGCTGACGATCGCGACCGTGATGGGCGTCATCAATCACCTGGGGTGGGAAGTCTTTCCGAGCCGTTTCGTTCATTCGCCGTTGGGACGCATGGTGATAACCGCCAGCCATCACGAAAAGCATCACGAGGGATATACGTGCAATTTCGGGCTCTATTTCCGCTTCTGGGACAGGTTGTGCGGGACCGATCGCGGCCTGTCGAAACGTCTGAACGCGGCGCGTCCGGATACGGCGGTGGGCGCTCGCGTTTGAACCTCGCGGCCGGACTGGCCGCCTTTGGCGCGCTCATGCTTGGCGCGGTGCCGGCGGCAGCCGAAACGGTCACGATCACGGTCACAGACCTGCGCTCCGGTGAAGGTGTCATTCGCGCCTGCATGACGCAGGTGGAGGATATTTTCCCGCGCTGCATTCGCGATCCGCAATCCCACCGCACGGTGGTGCCAGCCGACGGAAAGGTCGTGATCCGGTTCAAGGACGTGGCACCCGGAAAATACGCGATCGCGCTGCTCCACGATGAAAACCGGAACGGCAAGGCCGACCGCGCGCTGGGCATGATGCCGCGCGAGGGTTACGGATTTTCCCGCGATGCCGAGGTTCGCATGGGCCCCCCCAGCTGGAACGATTCGGTGTTCGAGCATGGAACCGGGTCGCAGACCATGACTATCCGGATGCGATACTTCCTCTGACACGACCGGCAAGGCATCCCGGATCGGCGCAAATCGCGGCCTCTCGACTTTTCCGGCGCGCTTAACGCTAACTTTACCACGCCAGTCCAGAACCGTCCCGATCACGCGTTATGCAAGAGGCGGTTTTTCGAGCCATGGACACACTGCGCAGACCAATCGACACGTATTCTTCGGATGATGGATACGATGGATACGATTCGGGGCACGAGCATTCGTACCGGAATGAAACGGTGCGCGAGATGCCGCCCGAGGCGATCGGCCAGGATGAACGGCGCATGCAGGTGCGCGCCTACAATTACTGGGCCAGCCTGCTGCACGACAACAGCTTCCCGCTGATCGAGGATCTCGATCTGGCGAATCTGTCCGATTTCGGATCGAACAGCGTGCTGCTCGACTTTTCGAAAGGGATCGAGGATCCCGACGTCAATTTTTTGGGCGAACGGCTGGCCGGCGAATGTTTCGGACCGGATTCCGGCGAGAGCGAGCCGATCACGAAGCTTTCCGACGTTCCCCCGCGCTCTTTGCTGAGCCGGATCACCGATCATTACATGCAGATCATCGCGAGCGAGGCGCCGATCGGGTTCGAGGCCGAATTCGTCAACACGCAGGGCTGCGCCGTTCTCTACAGGGGTATTCTGCTCCCGTTTTCGGGCGATGGCGAGACGATCGATTTCATCTTCGGCGTGATCAACTGGAAAGAGATCGCGGACGCGGCAACCGCGGACGAACTCCTGCTCGAAATCGACCAGGCAATCGATCCGGACGCCTCGGCTGACGATCGGCGCCAAAGCACGGACCCGGTCACCGAATGGGCCGATACGCCGGACCAGGACGCGGAACAGGCCTATGCCTTTCCGGGCCCGGTATCATCGGTCGCCGATGGCGACGTGCCGGGCGGGCTTCAGTCGGACGAGGTTGCCGAAGACGACACGTCCAGCCAGAAGATCGATCCGCTGCTCGTCAATGCGCGGCGCGGACAGGCGCGCGATAACGGCTTGTCGCTCCCGGATTTCAGCCGGTACACGCTCGATGACGCCGACCTCGAGGAATATGACGAGGATCTGGACGAAGACGGCGGCGGTGCCGACGACGCGGCCTATTCCTTCGCTTCGCTGGCCGATTACATCGAGGCGCCGAGCAAGAAGGCGGTCGATCTGGACGCGGACAATTTCGATCCCGAAGATTACCGAGTCGAAGAGACGCCCTCCGACGCCGGGACCGGCGAATCGGACGACGAGATCGTCTCGCCATTCGATTTGCAGGAAGAGGATCTCTCGCAGGACGACGAGATGCCGCGCGGCGACCAGTCGATTGAAAGCGCGCCTTTCGAACCGGCGGCGGCGGAACCGGAACAGGCCCCGTTTTCGCCAGTCGATCCAGCCCCCTCCTTCCCACAAGAAGCGCAGACCTCCGACACCGGAACACCGGACGAAGAACCAGCGCAGGGCGAACCGGCGACCATGGCCACCCCAGTCGGGCCAGCCAGCCCCGTGCCCGCCACCGCAGCATTGCCGGACGATGGCGATCTGCGCGAACAGGCCGATCTGCGCGAACAGCTCGCCAGCGCGCGGGAACTGGCGCGCAGCGCGCGGGTCACGGAAGATCGCAGTCGCCAGACGCTTTATGCAGCGGTCGGTCGTGCCTACGACTTCTCCCTTGCCGCCGCCGAGGATCCGACCGAATTCAATTCGCTGATCGAGGAATCGGGTCTGAAGGTGCAGGAACGCGCGCCGATGACCCCGATCGTCAAGCTCGTCTTCGGGGCCGATTACGACAAGACCAGGCTGACCGAATACGCCGCCGTTCTGGGCCACGCGCATCGCGTAGGGATCGAGCGAGGCACCCTGCCGACCTATCTGCGCGAAGCGGAAGGTGGATTGAAGGGCGTCGTCGCGACCGAACGGCGCCAGCGCCGCGAGGAAGCGGGACAATCGACCGATGATGCGGGCGAAGTGCGCGAAGCGTTGGCCGAAAAGCTGCGCGAACTCGAACAGATGCTGCTCGAAGCTGTGTCGGGCGAGGGGCCGGAATTCTCCCTCGCCGTTCTGCGCCGAGACGGAACCGGCAATGTCTCGGTGATCGGAGAGATTACCGACGATGTTCCGCTGGTCGAGCGCGCCGCGAAGAAGCTGGTCGGGTAAGGCATAGATGTTTGCCCGGCTGCGATGGCGCACCGGGCGAACAGGGCCCGGCCGGATCGCGGGGTGCTTTGCCCCTTGGCCTCGCCGCCGAGGGCGGGTAGTCGCGCCCGATGCCGCTTGGTTTGTTCTCCCGTCGCGGACCGGTCCGCGTTCAGCCCTTTTTCGGTTATCGCAGCACGGATCGCCTGCATGTCAGCGCCCGCGCCGTCCGCGCGCCCGAAGCGGTGTTCGAATCGAGCGGTTTCTGGCGCGGATTCGCGACCATGCTCGGCGAATATGCCAGCCACGAGGAACCCGGCCTTTCTGCCGAGCTCGAATATCGCTGCGGCGACGGACCGGTAAGGCGTCAACGCGCCGTCAGCGGGCCCGAAGGGTTCATGCATTTCGAACTCGACCTGGGCGAGGGAAGCGAGCGTGGGGCGCGCACGTGCTGGGAAACCGCGCTGGTGCGCTGGACCTGTCCCGACGACCCGGATGCCATGCGCGAGGCTGTCGCCCATATCCTCACCCCCGGCGAGCAGACCCGGATCGGCGTGATTTCGGATATCGACGACACGATCCTCGAAACCGGTATCACCGGCAATGTCCGGGCCATCGCCCGCAACTGGAAGCGGGTGATGGCGCAAATGCCAAGCGAACGCGAAGCGGTGCCCGGGGCGAGCGATTTCTACGCCGCCATCGGCGGAGCGTCCGCGGGGCCCGGCCAGCCGGGCAGGATCGCCGGGGACCAGTCGACGGTTTCGCGCGTGCGGCCGGTGTTCTACGTCTCCTCCTCGCCCTGGAACCTGTTTTCCTACCTGGTCAGCTTCAAGCGGCACAGCGGCCTGCCGCTCGGCCCGGTCATGCTGCGCGACTGGGGCTTCAACCGCGAGACACTCGGGAGCGAGGGGCACGGTTCGCACAAGCGTGATGCGGTCATGCAAATCCTCCAGTCCTTTCCGAAAATGCGTTTCGCACTGATCGGCGACGACAGTCAGAAGGATCTGGAGGTATTCGGCGCGATTGCGAGCGAGCACCCCGACCGGATCGCGGCGGTCTTCATTCGCTCGGTCTCCGACGAACCGTCGAGCGAGCGGGAAATTGCCGCACGGTCCGCGATCGAGGCGGCGGACGTGCCGTTCTGGACCGGCAACGATTATGTCGCCGCGCACCGTTTTCTCACTGCGAACGGACTGGATTTCGAAGCCGGAGTCGACCGCCTGGTGCGCACTGCGAGCGAGGGCGACGCGCCCGGGCCCGCAAACGCCTCGGCGTGACGGCTGGGGAACCCGAAGAGACATGCGAATGACGCTTTACGTGATCGGCGCGATCGCCGCCGTCCTCGCGATCGGGGCGGCCGCGCTGCAATTCGCGATCAGCACCAACGGACCGGCGGTGCTGAACGCGATCGACCGGATGGCAGGCGGCGCGCGCGGCGCCGAGATGGTCGAGCGTGCCTCCACCGGCACGCACGATCAGCAGAAGGTTATCGTCTGGAGCGACGCGGATCGGGCTCCAGTTCGCGGCACAGTCCAGCCGAGCGAGCAGCGCCCGGTCCTGCTGTTCGTCCACGGCGGCAGCTGGCGCGATGGAAACCCGGACGATTACGGTTTTATAGGTCGCGCGTTTGTACCAGAAGGGTTTGTCGTCGTTCTTGCCGGCTATCGCCTCGGCGAAGAGGGGATCTATCCCGCAATGCTGGAAGATACCGCCGCCGCGATCGCGTGGACCCGCTCCAATATCGCCGCGCATGGCGGCGATCCGGACCGTATCGTGCTCGCCGGTCACTCGGCTGGCGCGTACAACGTGGTGACCGCCGCGCTCGACACGCGCTGGCTCGAACAGGCCGGCGTTCCCGCGACCAGCATTGCAGGTATCATCGGGCTGGCCGGTCCTTACGATTTCGTGCCCCTCAAACGCGAATCGACCATGGCCGCGTTCGGCCATGTCGAAACGCCCTTCGACACGCAGCCGCTGGGCCATCTGCGCGCCGGCGCACCGCAGATGCTGCTGATCCACGGCGAGAAGGACACCACCGTGAAGCCGCGCAATACCCGGGCCCTGGCGGACGGGTTGAAACAGGCGGGTGGGCACGCAATCCCTGTATTCTACCCGGAAATGGAGCACAGCGATCCGCTGATCGCGCTCGCCGCGCCATGGCGATCGCGCCAAGGCGTGTTCGACCTCGTTGCCGGATACGCCGGTGCAGTGACCAATGGGGACGATCCTTCAGTTTCCGTTCAGGCCGAAACGCGCTAGCACAAGCGCTTGATGCCCAGTCTTTCCCGCGCCCTCGCCGCTTTGGCGGCCATGCTGGCCGCATTCGCCATGGCCGTTCAACCAGTGGCGGCGCAATCGGTGCTGCGCGATGCGGAGACAGAGGCGCTGCTGCGCGACATGGCCGAGCCGCTGATCGAGGCATCCGAGCTCGAGCCTGAAAACGTCGAGATCGTGCTGATCAACGACCCTTCCATCAACGCATTCGTTGCGGGCGGGCAGGTTGTCTATATCCATGCCGGGCTGATCAACGCGGCCGAAACCGCCAACGAAGTCCAGGGCGTGATCGCGCACGAACTCGGCCACATCACCGCCGGCCACGTGGTCCGCTTCAACGAACGGACGAAGGGTGCGACCGGCATCACCATCCTTTCGCTGCTGCTTGGCGTGGGTGCGGCGCTGGCCGGGGCGGGCGATGCGGCGATGGGCGCGATCATGGCCGGGCAACAGGCGGCCACGGGCAGCTTTCTGGCCTTCAACCGCAACCAGGAGGCGGCGACCGATCTTGCTGGTGCCCGATACCTTTCGGGCGCGGGGATTTCGGGACGCGGCAGCGTCGCCTTCTTCGAACGGCTCAGGAACATGGAGATCCGCCGCGGTTTCCCGCAGTCGGACGAAGCCGCCTATAGCCGGACTCACCCGCTGGCAGGCGACCGCGTGCAGACGATGCGCGACCTTTATCGCCGCGATCCGGCCTGGGACGCGCCCGACGATCCCGAATTGCAGGCCCGTTTTCTCGCCGCGCGGGCCAAGCTGTACGGCTATCTCGCGGATCCGGAGCGCACGTTCGCCCTGTATCCGCCATCCGATACGGGCGTGCCGGCGCGCTATGCGAGGGCCTATGCCTATCACAAGGATGCGCAGGTCGAGAAAGCTCTCGCCGAGGCCGATGCGCTGCTCGCCCGCGATCCCGACAATCCCTATTTCCTCGAACTGAAAGGGCAGGTCTTGCTGGAATCGGGCAGGCCGGAAGATGCCCTCGCGCCGTTGCGCCGGGCGACAGACATCACGCTGAACCAGCCGCTGATCGCGGGCATTTTCGGCCATGCGCTGATCGCCACGGAAGACAGCTCGAACCACGAAGAGGCCGAGCGTGTGCTGCGCGCGGCGGTGGCGAAGGACCGGATGAACCCGTTCGCATGGTATCAGCTGGGCGTCGTCTATGCCGAACGCGGCGATCTGCCCCGCGCTCGTCTCGCCAGCGCCGAACAGCAGGTCATGAACCGCCGCTATCCCGAGGCATTGCGCAGCGCACAGGCCGCCGAGGCGGGTCTGGAGCGCGGGACGCCCGACTGGATTCGTGCACAGGATATCGCTCTGCAGGCACGGGCCGCTCTCGAACGCATTCGCGACAGCCGCTAGGGTCAGACGCCTCGAATACGAAACCACCCGGACACGATGATGAATTCGACACTCGGCCAGACGCTTCTTACCGCCCTGCTCGCGCTTGCCTTCGGGTTTCTGGGCGCGGCGGCGTGGTCCTATGCCGGGCTCGCCGACAATCGCACGCGCGCCTACCTGCTCGACAATCCGGCCATCCTTCAGGACGTCGCCCAGGCGCTGCAGGAGGAGCAATCGCGCGACCGGCTCGCATCGCTTGGCGACGAGGTCTACGAACCGTTCCCCGGCGCGATCATCGGCAACCCGCAAGGCTCGAAGGTGCTGGTTGAATTCAGCGACTACAATTGCCCCTATTGCGAGGCGAGCCTGGCCGATGTGCAAGAGCTTGTGGCCGAGGATCCCGAGCTCAAGGTCGTGTTGCGCGAATGGCCGATCTTCGAAGGGAGCGAAGGCGCGGCGCGCATGGCGCTGGCCGCAGGCAAGCAGGGCAAGTACCGCGCCTTTCACGAGGCCATGTTCCGATTTGGTCCGACCACGCCCGAAAGCATCGAACGGGCAGCCAACGCCGCCGGGCTGGACATGGAGCGGGCGCGCCGTGATGCGCGAAGCGATGCGGTCTCGGTCGAGCTGGAGCGAAACCTCGCCTTTGCCCAGCAGCTCGGCTTTTCGGGAACCCCGGCCTTCATCGCGGGCAACACGCCGATCGGTGGCGCAGTCGGGGTGGAACGCCTGCGGGACGCCCTCAATTAATTAACCATTCGACCGTATATTTGCTGCCATGTTCGGCAACACGCTTTCCACGACCATTCGATCCGGCGCCCTGCTCATTTCCGGGGTTGCCCTGGCTGTATCCACGCTCGCCGTCGCGACCGGAGCGAGTGCATCGAGCGTGCGGCCCTCGCAGCTTGCGACCGAACGGGCGGCGATTGCCCGTTTCCAGGCCGCGGATCAGCGATTGCAGGACGTGGGATGGAAACTTGCACGCGGAAACGTCGCGTTCTGCGAGACGGTGGTGCCCTCTGTCGGACTGCAATTGCAGGATCTGGCGAGCTACGGCAAACCCCGGATCGCTCGCGCCGCGCTCGGGTTCGAGGGCGATTTCGCGGTTCAGACCGCGGCGCGCGGATCGCCTGCGGCCCTGAGCGGCGCATTTGCCGTTAATCGCGAGATCGCGCGGCTGGGATCGGCCGATCCGAACGCATGGGAGGCCGAGGCTCGTCGGCATTGGGAACGGCTGACGCGCGCCCACGACCACGTCGATCGCCTGCTGCGCGAACGGGGTCGTATCGTCCTGGGTTTCGCCGATGGTTCGCAGAGCGAGTTGCAGCCTGTGCCGGTCTGCGCGACCCGGTTCGAGCTCGCAAGCGAGGGCGCGCGCGCGATGGCCGATGGCGAACGCGTGCTGATCGGGATGGAGTTCCCCGGGTTCGAATACGACGAAGCCCGGTTCGCCGGCGTCGTCGCGCACGAACTGGCGCACAATGTTCTGGGACATAGCGACTGGCTCGATCGCAATGGCCGTTCGCAGCGCAACGTGCGCCGGATCGAACGCGAGGCCGATCGCCTGATGCCCTGGCTGCTCGCAAATGCGGGATATGACCCCGAGGCCGCCGTGCGTTTCATGACCAGCTGGGGCCCGTGGAACGATGGCTGGATCTTCCGCAATCGCTCGCACGATGGCTGGGATGAAAGAGCCGAGTTCATCGCCGGCGAAATCCCCCGGATCAGGGCGTTGCTGGCAGCGAACCGAAAGGCCGACTGGTCGACACAATTTCGCCGGGAAGTCGATCCGATGGCGGGGTTTGCCGATTGATTGCATGACGCGGCGACCCTTTCGCGATCCGCACGAGAGCGCCGGACGGCACCCGTGCGATGCACGCACGCAGCGCCAGACGGTTCGGCGCATGCGTCCATCGTAGCGGGGTCACCCCCTTACCCCCTGCCAGCACCGGAAAAATCGGCTAGAGCGTAAAGCCATGGCCGTGATCCGCATCCAGCCGGCACCATTTTTCGCCAGCAAGAACCGCGCGTTCTGGAACCTCCAGCTCGCCGGGTGGGGCGGCGCGTTCCTGTTGCGGGCGATCAATGCGCTGGCCAATGGCCTGCCCTATAATCTCCTGCTGCTGATCCTGATCACGACCATTACCGGTTTTTCGCTCAGCCTCGTTCTGTCGGTCATCTATCGGCAATTGATCGACCGCGCGCCGATCGTGACCTGGGGGGGGACCGCGATCGCCCTGCTCCTGGCCGTGGTGGTCCATGCCGGGATCGATGCATGGGTGCAGGACCTGTATTATTCCGGAACGCGCGAAACCACCTTCGCACAGCGGTTCATCGGCATCACCTATATCCCGCTCACGCTGCTAGGCGGGTGGAGCGCCCTGTATTACGCGATCAATTTCTTCCTCACGCTGGAGCGGCAGGCCGACCGGCTCGAATCGCTGGAAGTTCAGACCACCGCGGCTCAGCTTGCGATGCTGCGCTATCAGCTCAACCCGCACTTCCTGTTCAACACGCTCAATTCGATCAGCACGCTCGTCCTGCTCAAACAGACCGGACCTGCCAACGCCATGCTGACCCGCCTGTCGAGCTTCCTGCGCCATACCCTGATCGCGGAGCCGGGCAGCCAGGTCACGCTGGCGCAGGAGGTGGAGACGCTCCAGCTTTATCTCGATATCGAGCGAATGCGGTTCGAGGAGCGGTTGCGCACCCATTTCGATATCGAGGACGCAGCGATGGATGCCATCCTGCCGGCGATGCTGTTGCAACCGCTGATAGAGAACGCGGTCAAGTACGCGGTCAGCCCGCAGGAAGAAGGCGCGAGCATTTCCTTGAGCGCGCGCGTCGTCGGTCCCAATCTGCGGATCGTGGTCGAGGATACCGGGCCGGGCATAGAGGGTCCGATGCAGCGCAGCCTGCTCGAACACATGCCAGATGGGCCCGCCCGCCCGGTCTCGACGGGCGTCGGCCTTGCCAACATCCGCAACCGGCTGATGCAGGGTTATGGGGACGATCACCTGTTCGACGCCGGATCGAAGCCGGAGGGCGGGTTCCGGGTGCTGATCGAGATACCCTTCGACACCGCTGAAAGCGATACGCGCGCCGCGCCATCCGCCGTCCAGAAAACAACCCCACCCCCCTCACGTTCGACCCGCGATCGCGGGGAGAACGTGGTCGATCTCAACCCCCAACGTACCATCGGAAAAAGTTCATGAGCATTCGCACCATCATCGTCGATGACGAGAAACTCGCCGTTCAGGGCCTGCAGGTCCGGCTCCAGCCGTTCGACGATGTCGAGGTGATCGACACCTGTTCGAACGGCCGCGAAGCGATCCGCAAGATCAAGACGCACAAGCCCGATCTCGTCTTTCTCGACATCCAGATGCCCGGTTTCGACGGATTTTCGGTGGTCAAGGGCGTGATGGAGATCGAACCGCCGCTATTCGTGTTCGTCACCGCTTTCGAAGAACACGCGATCCGCGCATTCGAAGCGAATGCGGTCAATTACCTGATGAAGCCGGTCGACGAGGACAAGCTCGCCGATACGGTCGAACGCGTGCGGCAGCGCCTGGCCGAGCGCAAGAGCGCCGAGGATGCCGAGCAATTGCTCGACGTGCTGGCCGAAGTCGCGCCGGATCGGGTGGCGGAGTTCGACGGCGAGGAGGGCGAAAGCGCCGAGCGTTTCGAAAAGCTCATCAACGTCAAGGATCGCGGCCAGATCTTCCGCGTGGAGGTCGGGTCGATCGAGCATATCGAGGCGGCGGGCGATTACATGTGCATCTATACCGGCGACAATTCGCTGATCCTGCGCGAAACGATGAAGGATCTGGAACGTCGGCTCGACCCGCGCAAGTTCCAGCGGGTGCATCGCTCGACCATCGTCAATCTCGACCAGGTCCGCCAGGTCAAACCGCACACGAACGGCGAATGCTTCCTCGTTCTGGATTCCGGAGCCGAGGTGAAGGTGTCGCGCTCCTACAGGGACGTGGTCACCCGATTCCTGTGACCGTCAGGCAAGGGCGGGCTCGCGGGATCGTCTTCGGCGCTGCCTCTTCCATACGGCCCGCGCCCGTTGGCTGTCGGGTGCCCTGTGGTCCTTTGAGGGTCGGGTCTGTCCGACCCGGTCCGTCCGGAACGGCGCTTTGCCGCCACGCTTGCGGACGCGGCGCGGCGGGTTATTGAGGAGCATGACCTCGCTCTCTCTGCCCGGCTTCGATCTCATGCGCTTCGTGCGCGACACTCTCGACGAAGATCTTGGCACAGGGGTGGAAGGCGGCGGGCGCGACGTGACGTCCGAGACCGCGATCCCGGCGGAGGCACGCTTCGTCGGCGTCATGGACAGCCGCGACGCGATCACCGTCGCGGGCCTCCCGCTGGCCGAAGCGTTCTTCGGCCACCTCGATCCCGGATGCAGCTGCCGCGCTCTCGTCGGCGAGGGCGAACAGGTGGAGCCGGGCACCGAATTGATGCGGATCGAGGGAAAGGCGCGCGCGCTGCTGACCGCAGAGCGCAGCGCACTCAATATCGTTCAGCACCTGTGCGGCATCGCCACCATGACGCGGCGCTTTGTCGAGGCGATGCGACAGGGGAGCGAGACCTGCATCCTGCTCGACACGCGCAAGACCCATCCCGGCCTGCGCGCGCTCGAGAAATACGCGGTTCGCCAAGGGGGCGGGCAGAACCACCGCATGGGTCTGTGGGACGCGGCGATGATCAAGGACAACCATATCGCGGTCGCCGGTAGCGTGGGCGAAGCGGTGCGGCGCGCCGCCTCGGCGGGGATCGCACCCATCATCTGCGAGGTCGACCGGCTCGACCAGATCGAACCCGCGCTGAAGGCGGGCGCGCATCGCCTGCTGCTCGACAACATGACGCCCGAGACCCTGCGCGAGGCGGTGGCAATCGTGGCCGGACGCGCCGAGACCGAGGCAAGCGGCGGGATCGATCTCTCCACCATAGCGGCCAAGGCAGCAAGCGGCGTCGATTACGTCTCGGTCGGCAGGCTGACCCAGAGCGCGCCGGCGGCCGATATCGGGCTCGACTTTCAGCCCGTATGAAGCCTCTCGAAGGCCCGCGCCCGTGGTCGGTAAACCTGTTCGCAATTGCCTTCGTCGGATTGGGGCTCATGGCATTGATACAGGGTTTGTCGGACATCGAGGCACAGGCGATCGAATATGCCGGCATGCTGCCACGGCTTGCCTGGGACAGGGACATGACCATCGTCGCCCTGTCGGCGCGCTTCACCATCGTGCTGATCCCGGTTCTGGCGGTCTGGGCCTTTGCCAATACGTTCGCCCGCCTTCTCGTCAGCCTCGTCGCATTGCTGGGCTTGCCCGGCCTCGTGCTGCAGATCCATCGCATGGTCACCCACGGCATTGCGGCGAGCGATGGGTTGACCCCCACAATCGTCATGTATGGCGCGATCGCGCTGCTGTTCACTCCGTCGGCGGCGGGCTGGTTCCGGTACAAGGGCGCGAGCGAGGCCGCCACGTTCGAATGAAGCGCGAACGATTGCTGCGGTGACCGGTGCCCCGGCTCCATATGGCATAGTGGTTTCGAAGGGCGTATGACGTTCAGGGCAAGGGAGAGGAGATTGCGATGATCGATATCGATCGAATTTCGCCCAAGGCCCACCGGATCACCGCCTATGGCGAGTTCCGGCAGGCAGATGCCGTCAGACTAGTCGAATTCGCGCGCGAACGACAGGCGTCGGGCGAGGAAGGCGGGCACGTCCTGATCGACCTCGTCTCGCTCGCCGGGTTCTCGTTCTCCGCCGTAAGCGAGGAACTGGTTCACCTGCCGCTGCTGCTCAAATATGTCTATTCGCTCGACCGGATCGCGATCGTTTCGGACGAGGACTGGATCCGTTCGGCGGCACGGTTCGAAAGTGCGCTGCTGCCAGGCGTCGAATACGAGGTTTACGATGCGGACGAGGCCGATGCGGCCCGGGCCTGGATCGTCGGAGAAAGCGAGCACCCCCATGGCGGCGCGATCCGCGAGCTGGACAGGGGGGACGACATCGCGGCGTTCGAGATCGCGGGCCGGATCGACCGGGACGAGGCCGAACGCACCATCGCCATGGCCCGCGCCAGACTGGTACAGACGGAATGTTCGAAACTGATGGTGGTCATCAGCCATTGGCACGGCTTCGACGCCGACGCCATGTCGAGCAGCACGGTCATGTCGGGCAAGCTCGATCTGATGAACCATCTCGACCGCTACGCGATTGTCGGAGGCCCTTCGTGGCTGCGCAACGTGGCAAGCGCGATGGGGATACTGGTCACGCCCGAGATCCGCAGCTTCGAATCCGGACAGGAGGACGAGGCGCTGGCCTGGCTTCGAGGTTGAAGCGAAGCGGGTGGGTTACCGGCGTTCGCGGAAGAATTCACGCAGCAATCGCGAAGCTTCCGCCTCTCCTATCCCGGGATAGACTTCGGGCCGGTGGAGGCATTGCGGCTGTTCGAACACACGCGCGCCATGTTCGACCGCGCCACCCTTGGGATCGCTCGCGGCGTAATAGAGGCGCGCAATGCGGGCATGAACAATGGCTCCCGCGCACATGGCGCATGGCTCCAGCGTCACCCACAGATCGCAATCCGATAGCCTGTCCTGCCCGAGCAGACTTGCCGCCCGGCGGATCGCCACGATTTCGGCGTGGGCGGTGGGGTCATGATTGGCGCGCGGAGAATTGCCGCCCTCGGCGATCACCTCGTCGCCTCTCACCACCACTGCCCCGACGGGAACCTCGCCCGATTTCGCCGCGGTGCGCGCAAGCGAAAGGGCGCGTTGCATGAGATTGCGCGACGGTCCGGCAATCATGCAACGCGCCCTTCGATTTCAGGTGATTGCGGCTTATTCGCCAGGGTCGGTTACCGGCTCACCTTCGGCATCGTCCGGTCCGTCGACGTCGAGCGTCGGGACTTCGATGGTTTCTTCCTCGGTGCCGACATCGACATCGGCGGTTTCGACGTCATATTCAGGCATATTGCCTTCCTCGACGCTCATTTCGGGCATTTCGCCTTCTTCGGTCTGGTCGACGTCGCACGCCGCAAGGCTCAGGCCCGCTGCGGCAAGGAGAGTGGTCGTAACGAACTTCTTCATGATTTCCTCCGTTTCGGCACTGGTCGAACACGGCGGTTCGATCCGGCGCGATCTTGCAGTCCATTGGGTTTCGCATACAAACCGGGCGGGCCGCAAGATTGTTCCAGCTTGACGAAATTCACCGGCAAAGCTAGGAGCGCCGCTTTCCAGGACGACCGAATACGCTCACCCTGCCGAATCAGGAGGGGACAGCAAGATCGTCCTGTCACAGTCTAACGGTAACGAGAGATAGCATGTCGCGGATTTGCGAACTGACCGGCAAGGGCCGCCAGGTGGGCCACAATGTGAGCCACGCCAACAACAAGACCAAGCGTGTGTTTCTGCCCAACCTGCAGAACGTGACCCTGCTGAGCGAGAAGCTCGAGCGTGGGTTCAAGTTCCGCGTGTCGACGCACGGGCTGCGTTCGGTCGAGCACAATGGCGGGCTCGATAACTGGCTGCTCAAGACCAAGGACGAAAAGCTTTCGAGCCGCGCGCTCAAGGTCAAGCGCGAGCTGAAGAAAGCTGCCGCTACCGCCTGAGACCTGCCGGGGTTCGGGATTGCCGCGGCCCGACAGGAATTTTGACCGATCGAGGGGCTGTTCCGCCGTCTGCGGACAGCCTTTTCGTTCGCGGGTCCTAACCGCTTGGCCACGCGAGGCGCAGCAGCAACGTGCGCTGGAACACTGACAGATTGTCGTCGGCGATGACGTAGACCGAGCCGGCCTCCCCGTCCGTATCGGGGTGCGCGACGAAGGCGACACCTTCGAAATTCTCCCCATAATCCGGCGCGGCGAATCGCGTGATTTCCGACCCGGTCCACACCTTCCCCTCGCGAATCGCGTTCGGATCGGCGATCATCAAGAGCGCGTCGAACCTGACCGGCACGGCGTAGCGCACCCGTCGCAGCAGGATCAGGACGCGGCCATCGGGCAGCGCGGTGGCATCGACGGGCGAATAGTCATCGGGGCCGGAAAAACGGAAGGCGATGGGCTTCGTATCCGCGACCGGATCGGTGGCGAACAGCAGGCCCGGGCGGGTCTTGCCCGGCACGTCGTCCTTCCCTTCCGCGATCATGATGAAACGGCCATCGGGCAGCCGCACCATCGTCTCCGGCCCCGAATTGATGGACCAATCCTGCATCTGTATCGGGTCGCGGCGAACCGTATCGGGTCGCTGCGGAACGGATGCCCCTGCGTCGCGAACGATCGCATTCGCGCCTTCGTACGCGGTCCACAGCGTCCCGGTCTGCGGATCGCGAGCCATCGATTCGAGGTCGAACAGCCGCCTTTCGAGACCGAGGCTGCGGGGGTAGTCGATCATCTCGAGGTCGGCACTGCGCGGGCCGCCCTGCGCCAAGGGCGGGGGGAGCGGCAGCCGCATCATCCACCCCCTGTCACTGCCGATCAGCAGCGCCGCATCGTCGAGCCCGACCATCGCGGAAAAACCACCGAAGAACGGATGAGGCGATTCAATTTCCCACGCCCCCGTCACCTCGATCGCGCCGCTCAAGCCCGCGCGGCTGGCGAGTGGGGTCACTGTCACCCCCGTCACCGGGCCAGCGGGCGCAATCGGCGTGCGGACCCACGTGCCGGGCGCGAGGCCTGTCGCAAGGAGGCATATCGCGAGGATGCGGCCCGTTCGCACGTTCTTTCCCGTCAATTCTGCGCCAAGGCCCGCGTCAATCCACCGGCGCCTTCGGCTCGCCTAGTCCATCGGCCCGGCTATCAATAGCGGATCGAGACGCGCATCCGTCCACTTGAGGCTCCAGTGCAGGTGCGGCCCCGTGGCTCGGCCGGAAGCGCCGACATTGCCGATATGCTGGCCTTGCTCGACACGGTCGCCCTCTTCGACCACGAGGCGCGAAGCATGAAGGAACGCGCTGTTGAGGCCCATTCCGTGGTCGATGATGATGAGCCCGCCTTCTAGGCTGAAGCCTGTCCGGGCGAGAACCACCACGCCGCTTGCAGGCGAAACGAATGGCGTGCCCGCGCCCGGCGCGATGTCGATGCCGGAATGGTAGCTGCCCGGTTCGCCGCGATAGATGCGCTGCCGTCCGAACAGGCCGGAAATCCGCCCCTTCACGGGCCAGATGAAATCCTCGCTCCAGCCGCTTGCCCCGGTGCGCTGCGCGCGCGCCGTGTAAATGGCTTCCAGTTCGGGGCGCCGGCGTTTCATGAAGGCCGCGCTCGACCCGCTTGGTCGGCGGGCAACGTCGACCCGCTGGATCTGCCAGTCGCGCGGTGCGATCGTCAGGGTCTCGGCAATTTCATCGCCGCTTTCGAGAATGGCCGAAAGGGCAAGTGCGGCGGGGCTGTTGCGGTCGAACGCCGCGAAAAAGCCGCCATCCTCCGCGATGTCCAGTTCCTGTTCCCCCAGCATGGCCCGTGCCGTTCCGTCGGGGACCGTGCCGGTGATGTATCCGCCCTGGATCAACTCGCCTTCGAACGTCCATTCGGGCGGGGGGCCGGGCGCCGGGGTCGGTTCGGGACGCGGCTCGGGCTCCGGAACGGCCACGGACCGGGCAATTTGCGGCTGCGTGCTCGCTTCGGGGGCGTTACCGGCTTGCGCCCCGGGACCGGGGGCAGCTTGGGGTACGACCGCGCAGGCGCTCAGGGCCAGCGCGATGCCACAAGAACCAAGGCCACGGATCAGCCGGATTGGTGCCCGCATCAAGCCTCGCCGAGCAGGCGACGGGTCGCGATTTCGGCGGAAGCATAGGCTTCCTGATGTTCGGCGCTCCAGTACCGCAGGTCCTCGAGCGGGATGAGATCACCCGATATTGCGCAGATTACGTGCTTGCCCGGTCGCAGCACGCGAAAGCTGGCAGGTTCGTAGCGGAGTTTGGCGGGTTCATCGCTGGAAGACATCAACATGGATTGGCCCTTAGCATCGAAATCGTCATCCGAACAAATCTTCTTGCCGGGGATTCCGATCCTTTCCAGACCCTTGCCTAGGCGCTTTTTTCTCCGACGCAGGTTTGGCCGGGGCCGTGCCAGGGGTCTTGGCACCCTGTTTTTCGTCCCGCTTCTGCTCCTGCAGGTCGCGCGACCCTACCGCCACCGGCAATCGGCCATCTCGGAATTGCAGGGTCAGCGTGGTCTCGGTTTCGGCTTGCGCCTTGGCGGTCAATGCCTCCCCGGCCATATTGCGAACGATGGCATATCCGCGTTCGAGCGGCCGCTCGGGATGGAGCTGGCTGATGATGCGGGCCAACGCCGCGAGCCGCTCGCCTCCCGAAATCAATGGACGCTGGACGAGGCCGGGCACCAGTCGCGCGCGCCCGAGGTGGCGCAACGCCTCGGCGTGTTGCCGCCTCAGCAGGCTGGGGGAAAGCCGCGCGGCGATCCCGGCCAATTGCTCACGCCCCTGCCCCGCGCGCAGGGTCAACGCCCGGCGAAGCCGCTCGCCCGCTTCGTCCAATCGCTGCGCCTGGCCTTGCAGCAACGTCTGAGCGCTCGGCATACGGCGGGCGCGCGCATCCAGCCGTTCGCGCCCCAGTTCGACCGGGCGATGCA
>JGI12210J13797_10386158_pt1 | contig 18181 bp, 9 predicted proteins | sample ElkSlonscriptome_3_FD_13797 | JGI IMG/M metagenome (IMG submission 13797)
CTCAGAGCGTTGACTATACCGTGGCTTCGGAAATTTCTAATCATAAGAAAAACCGGAAAGTGACAGAAGAGGGTTATAGCACTACGCATTATGGTTAGGACATTAGTAAAAGCTGAAAATATTTTCTAGTCTCACTTTTGTCTTTTGCCTTTTGCCAAATGAGCTGCGCGTAGCGCTATAGTAGCAATCTTTCTCCAAAGACGTAAAAACTCACACTTTGAACTGATAGAGAGGTAGAGGCTCTATTTTGATGGGGTGAGTCCCCAGACACTCTGATTTGTAATTCCAAAATCTTACATGAGGATAATATTATGACTTCAATCTCGTTTGGTGTTCCAATCACCAGATCTATCGAAGATGATTACACACTAGATCTGGCTGCGGGCGATCAAGTCTATGTGTCAGTCGCGGATCAGCTTGGAGATCTTTTCGTGCCTGATGCAGGAATCTCTTCCAATTCAAGCATAACTGTCGAAACTTTTGAAGGCGGTCGTTCTACTTCGCCTGTTTCCAGAAAAACTGAGTTTCTGATTTCTGCATCTGAAGATACCACAATTAGGATTTTTGTAAATAGTTCTCTTGATAATGAGACAGGTCCCTATAGCGTTTTTGCTCAACGTATTAACAACCCTATTGGTGCAACTCCAATCAACATCGGTCAATATGTGCCAGGAAACCTGAGTGTCAGAGGAGAGGAAGATACATACACTTTCGAGGCGCAGCAAGGGGACACAATTTTTGTAAGTGCTTCTGGTTTCGGAGATCCCTCAATTGCTCCAGATGTGGAACTATTCAACCCAGATGGAATTTTGCTCACTGAAGGATCGGAGAATGCAGACCAGGATTCTGTTGAAGAGGGAGGACAAAGCTTTGGGTTTCGTAACTTGGGTGGAGGTACATATACGCTTCTTGTTGGAGAAAATCTATCTGTAGCTACGGGGGGCTATGGATTGATGCTTCAGCGTATCCCCGATCCCATCGGTGCGATTCCCGTCAATCCAAATGAGGTGATTTCGGGCAGTATTGATCTCTTTGGAGAGCTTGATACTTATACATTTGAGGCACAAGCTGGAGACCTGTTCGTTCTGGATGCTTCTAATTCTGGAGCATTTTTTGAACTAGAGGCAGATCTGTATGATCCCAATGGCAACTTTGTGGAATCAGAAGGAAATGTGTCGGCACTTGGGTTTCAATCGCTTCTGGAAACTAGCGGAACCTACACACTGATTTTAGATGATAATAACGAAAATTTGGTTGGTATAACTGGCACAGGTGATTACAACTTTGCTTTTGAGCTTATAAACTCTTCAACTCCTGCACCTACTCCCACACCGGAACCTACGCCCGAACCTGAACCTGTTCCTGAACCTACGCCTGAACCTACGCCCGAACCTGAACCTGTTCCTGAACCTGAACCCGAACCTGTTCCTGAACCCGAACCTCAACCCGAACCCACACCCGAACCTGTTACTCAACCCGAACCCACACCCGAACCTGTTCCCGAACCCGAACCCACACCCGAACCTGTTCCCGAACCTGAATTAACTCCAAGCCCGACACCAACTCCTATTGTCGCTCCTCCAATTGTTACCCCATCACCCGAACCGACGACCGAACCGGAACCCGAACCGGAACCCACTTTAGAACCGGAACTCGAACCGGAACCCGAACCCGAACCCTCCGTTCCTCAAATATCCGGTCAAAGTATTGCAGGTAGTAGCGACGATGACATTGAAATTGGAACCGAGGAAAGCGAAATTCTCCGAGGTTTTGAGGGTGCAGATTTACTCTTTGGTGGAGCCGAAGATGATAACCTGTTTGGAAATGACGGAAATGATATCTTATTTGGTAATCAAGATGATGACTTTATCGAAGGGGGAAATGGAAATGATTTCCTCTACGGAGGTCAAGATGATGACACATTGCGGGGTCAAGTTGGACAAGATACTTTGTTTGGGGATTTGGGCGATGATTACCTTTATGGCGAGGATGATAACGACTGGCTGAACGGTAATGAAGGAACAGATATTCTCAAAGCCGGAGATGGAGAGGATACCCTTTACGGAGGTCAAGGAAACGATACCCTCGAAGGAGATAGCGGTAATGATATTCTTCAAGGCGATCGCGGAAACGACTTTTTAATCGGCGTTGACCCCAACGAAATTGATGCCGGAAATGGCGAAATTGATACTTTATTTGGCGGTGAAGGTTCCGATACTTTCAGTTTAGGAGACAGTTTACAAGCCTATTATGATGATGGCGATGCAACAGTTTCCGGTTTGAATGATTACGCTTTAATTGGCGATTTTAACGCCGACGAAGATCTCATTCAGTTAAACGGTTCTCGTCAAGATTATCGCTTAGATGAACGACCATCCGGTTTACCCGATGGAGCCGCCCTTTACCGAACTGTTGGAGATAACGATGAATTAGTTGCCATTATTCAAGGAACACCTTTCCCCAGTTTAGAGGAGGATTACTTCATCTTTGTGTAGTTTGATTGACTGCCAATAATAGAATTGATTTCTGTGTAGAAGAGACGTGAATCGTGCGCGTCTCTTTTACTTCTCAAAGCGCTCCTAACATTAGAAACTAATTCGTTTGTAACTGCGCTCCCAACGTTTTAACAATGCGATCGCGTGTCATTTCTAAATGCGCCAAAGTGTAAGCATCCATCCGATCATTCTGTTTTTCTAAGGTTCGCTCCAAAACTTCTTGTAACTGCTTTAACTGAAACCAAGCTAAGGTTAACGCATCTTCAGGAACATTCACTTCACGCAACACCATTTTAGTTAATAAATTCAAGTGTTCACGCTGTAATGATCGCCGAATTCCTGAAATTTCTATTCCTTTATCCGCTTCCAACACTTCAGTCCAGATACTATTTTGCAACGCTTCAAATAACTCCGGCATTGCTAGGGAATTATTCTGTGAAGTGTTTAATTCTAAATCTCGTAACCTCACCAAACGAGTTGGTGCTAAAATTTCTTCTAGAATAGATTTCTGGAACCACAAAATGCGATCGCCAATCCGATATTCTAAAGAAGAATTTACATCAGGATTTCCCCAATCTTGCCAACGGGAAGGTGCAAGTTTATTCAATAACTGAGGTGAGAATTGAAACGCTTCTTCAGAAAACACATATTTCTGTAATGTATTTAATGCCTCACGCTGTTGATTAACAGGAATCGGTTCAAAAGGTAATCGTCCATTTGGATCACCAATTCGGTTACGATTAAACGACTGACCCCCAATATAAAGAGTGATATTTTCCGCATGATTTTGATAGTAGCCAAAGATGGTTTCAAACATCCGTCGAACTTGGTCATATCCCTCACCTGCACGCGGAGAATGGCTTTCTAAACGCTCCCACATGGCGATCGCATTATCAAGTTGCCATTGTGAATATTGCAGCATATCACTACTCAAATCAAACACATTGGCAGCCGGATCAAGAAATACTCCCCAAAAGTCTTCATCAGTGGCAAAAGAAAGTTCAGGTTCACCAGATCGTTGAGCAATTTCTTTTAAAACTTGCTTTTCTTGATAGAGAGTATTAGCAAGAATTGGGGTGTAACCATATTCAATTGCCCATTGATCATACGGCCCAATAATAATCGGAAAATAATCGCCTTGAGGTTCTCCTTTGGGGGCGAGATTGACAGGAACATAATCCATTACTGATCCGACTAATCCCAAATTGTGGGTAATATTTGTATCATTGAGTTGTTCTGGCGAAAGTAAAGTGCTACCATGAAAATTATGTCTGAGTCCCAATGTATGACCGACTTCATGGGCGGTGAGAAATCTTAAATATTGGTGAACGTAGTCTTTAATTTGTGGACTATTTGGGTTCACACCTTGTAATAATGACATCGCCATTGCACCCGTTGCTAACTGACGGTTAGACTCAAATCCAAAGCATAAATGTTCTGAAGAAACATCAGAAGATAAATTTGAGTGGGAGTCGGAAGTGACTTCAGCGAGAGATAACCGTCCTAACTCACAAGGATTTCGACTCATTTCAGAGATGCCATTTTGTTGATTATTATTTTGTTGATTATTTTCAACCAAAACACCAATTCCCTCATACAACTTAGAAACTGCATTGCTTTCAATCACAATATCGGCATCTAAAATTTGACCCGTTAACGGATTCACATGAGAAGGGCCATAGCCATTAAATAAGGGTTGAAAAGACGTAGACCAACGAATTGTATTATAACGAACATCTGCCGGGTCCCAAGTGGCATCGTCGGGCATTTGTTGAACTTGAACTGCATCTTGAAATCCCGCTTTTTCAAAGGCTTTATTCCACATTAATATCCCTTCTTTGATAGCTTCTCGATATTCCAAAGGAACGCTATTTTCAATCCAAAATACTATCGGTTTAACGGGAGGAGAAAGAGAAGCATTTGGATCTTTTTTTTCTAAATTCCAGCGATTAATATAACGGACAAACGGAGAACGACCTGTCGAATTAGAAATATCTTTGTAGGTACTCGTGAAGTATCCGACTCGTTCATCAGCAAGCCGAGGATGATAACTATTTTCGCTCGGAACTTCGATTAAACTATAGCGAACATTGAGATTAAAAGCGCGACTATCGGGAAGCGAAGATAAATTTCTACCTCGACTTCCACTATTTTGAGAGAAGCCAAAAACTGACTCTATCTCAACATTAAGTGGAAACGTTTGCACCTGATAAATATAGGATGTTTCCGCGTCAATACTATAGTTTGAACCGAGAAATCTAGAGAAATAATTGCCTAAATTAGATAAATCGCGATCGCTAGTAATCACACGACTCAAATCAATCAATATGGTTTGACGTTCGGGATGAGTGCTGAGAATCGGAAGTGAATAGAGAACTGAATCACTAACTGAACGGCTAATAGAACGGCTTTGGGGATCATTCGGTTGGGTTCTAAAGTTAATATTTGGAACCACAAGCTGCACTTTTTTATTTTGAAGTCGCCACTGGAATAAAAAATCATTCAAATGCTTTCCCCGAACGATCCCTGCTTCACCAATTCCCGATTCTAAACTAATAAAACAGAGATAATTTTTTTGAAATTGTTCAGGCGTGAGTTCGAGATAAACTTTTCCGGCTTCTTGATTGTGATAAAGTGTAAATAATCCTTCTTGTTTTTGACTATTTTGAACAATTTCCTCAAAGGTTTTGTTAGCGGTAGGTTGTTCCTGAGCAATAAGCCAAGAGGGGAATGCAGTAGCGGCGTTGAGCGGATGAATGTGTAAGCCTGATAATGCAAAAGTTAGCAGTATCGAGAGACTAAACAGAGTAAAAAATGTCTTCACTTTTGTCATTCCTAATAATTCAACTTAATATCAACAGAAGGTAGGAGTAGGGATCTTCAAACAATAAAAAATATTCAGCACATTAGAAACAGAGGGATAATATAGCAATTCTCATCAAAACGTCTAAGTTTCTGATCAAAGCTTTTAATTGGCTCGATTTCTATTCACAATTCTAACTTGCAATCCTGGTTGTGTCGCAACCCTAACGACTCGTCGGCCAAGAAATCTGTTGCTTTTGCACCAATAGTTCTGCGACGGCTGCTGCGCCGTATTGATTGAGGTGACTCGGATCAGAGTAATATTCATAAGTATCCAACCACTCAAAAGCCAGATTGACAAAAATTAACCCCGTTTCCGCTTCGAGTTGCTGCATATGTTCGAGAAACTTTTCTTCATAAGCAGTCCGAACTGAATCGAGATATTCTTGAGTCAGAGGCATATTGACAAACACAATCTCAACATCCTGAGACTGTACATATTCAACTAACTTTTTCAACGCATTGGTCTGCACCCCACTCAGTTCAAACCCTTGATAATCGCGATCGTAGTAACCCGAAACTTGAGAATATTTTTGATAGTAAGTTTTGGGATCAAACCGAATCGATAAGGGAAGAAAACCATTACTTCCTAACTGGGGACTCTCCAACGTCGGATTATCCTCAGCATCGGGAAGATCGGGAAGATCCTGGGATTGTGTGAGTAAATTTTGGTGATTAACCAACACGAGAAACCCCTGTTTAAGTCGATCTCGTTGGGGATAGGAAGCCGAAATTTCAATCAATCGTTGATTAAACCAGTCTTGGATTTGTTTAATCACAGTTGAGGGATTTTGACTCAACTCCTTTAACGTTAGGAGAGTTTGTTTGAAATCAGAAGAAGATTTGAGTTGTCGAGTCGGAATTCTAAACGTTCCTTGAGCAATTTCTTGATATCCAGCCGAAGCAGCAATCGTCTCATAGGTGCGATCCGTGCGACCCCCATTAAGCGCCCGTACCCCATCGGCAACAATCACTAATTTCGGTAACTGTTCAGGAGGTAAAATCCGCCGCACAATTAACTCAACCACTTGCGCCGTTGCCCCATTCACCCCAAAGTTAAACACCTTGAGTTGGGGATAACCCGCCTCTGCTAATGCCCTTTCTAAAACATCTGGATCAATCCCTCGTAACGCCCGAGAACTCCCGACAATCAGAATATCGGGAGGACGTTTTTCAGTGGCAATATATTCTTGATAACGAGCAAACTGTTCATCGAGTTGAGGACTATTAAACGACGGATATAGCAGTTGAGAAAGTTGACACGCCTCAACATTAGAAGCCGTTTGACAAGCATTGAGTTGAGTTCGATTCGTTTGAGGTTGGCTGAGGAATTCCGAGCGATTAAAAACTTCATTTTCCTCGGGAGATTCAGCCGTCGGGGGAGTGGTTGTTTTGATCGCGGAAACCGGCTGAGAAGTGGTCGGGGGTTGATCTACAGAAGGCAAATTTTGGGCGGCGCGAGCCATCTCCAACTGGGGGTTATTTTCCAAAAATCGACCCATCGCCCAGTCCACCTGGACAGCCAGTAAGCAACCTATTGCCCCCCAAATTAACGCTAACCCGGTTTTAGAATAGGAAGAACTTTCCGCAGCTTCCATGGGCGCAAGAACCGCCTCACGACTTACAAACAAACCTGTAGCGAGTAGTCCTTGTTGTAGCCGCATCGAGAGTAATTCTAGGGGATCACTCCATTCGAGCCTCCGACGATTTGAGGGTAAGGAGTCGTGATCTTCGAGTTCATCTGAAGCCAGATCCGGACGCCAAACCAATCCCTCCGTTTGAGTCACTAAATCTGGATGCTCACTCTCGGAAAATCCATTGACTTGTTCATCGAGTCTCGGACTCCGTTGAGACAACGCCACTCCATAACGCCATAAGGGGTGTTTTTGACCCGCTCGCCGACCATAAATTCGCACACCTGCAATGCCCTCAATTTTATGGGTGCGTAGAAATTGCGCTAGGGGGAGAGCCACTTTGGATTGAGAGGGACAGGTTGGTGCTTCGGTCATCACGTGCATAAGTTTCCCTTTCCGCAGCAGCAATACCCGCACTCCACCTGTGGCGAGTTGATGATCGAGATCGGGGTTAATGAGTTGATTGAGAAGAAAAGTAAGAGCTTCTAGGTTTCCCTGTTGAGCAAGAGTCAGAGGATGATATTGTAAATCTCGATGCTCATAGGCCGGGAGATTGAGCCAATCAATCCAAATCGGAGATTCTACACTCTGGGCAGGGTTTTGAGCATCAACCCCATAAACGGTAGCCGCGAGAATTCCCTGGGGGGCAAGGGTATCGAGAATTGGAGCGATCGCCGCCATCACTTTTGCTTTAGCCGGAGCGTTGTGTTTGTTTTTTGGGCTACGGGAGGGTTTTTCGGCAGTGAGGGTTTCACAAAATAAATGGAGAGTGGATTCTTTAAGGGTGGCGCGAACCTTGACGTTGGACTCCTCTAGCTTTTGATTGAGGATACGACCAATAGCGGCCTGTGAACCCCAACGCGCCCAATTTTTGAGAATTTCAACCGGAGGGGTGAGATCAATGCGTAACATCCAATCAGGCCGGGGTTCTCCCTGGACTTGCAATAAAATACAAGCATCCCGAAAGTTTTCTAGCTGCAATTGTCGTAAGCGTTCGGCGATGGGTTCAGCGAGTAGAGACGGATCAGGACTGTAAGCTGATTCACAACGCACCCACAGACGACGGGTTGAGGTTTCTGTTGTTGAGGCGGAACGATTTTTAGAGCGTTCTTTAACACTGACTTTCACGCTGACGCCTAAATTCCCCAGAATTTCACTGAGATAACTGGCGATCGCTTGGCTGTGGCCACGACGGGCGAGGGTTTCTGTCGAAACGGTTAGAGGAGCTTGAATCGGCTCTGACGGGGTTGATTCTGAGGGTTTGGTCTGGGTGGCGGTTGCTCGGGAATTCACGCTACTGGAGGGATTTTTGAACTCACTCCGATTGCTTGAGAGTCGTTCGGTTATCGGGGAAAGTTTTCGTTGACCGTTGGGGCGATTATGGGGAGAATCACTCGCTGGACTGGGATTACGGTCAATCGGCTCATGGGTTTGAGCAGCCGTTTCTCGGGGGTCAGGATCAGGGGAAGCCATCTCCAACGGTTGTGCTTTTTCGGCTTCCAGGTTTTTAGTCGAGATAGACTCTGCTTCTGCTACGGGGTGTTCGTGAGGTTCATCCTCTGTTGTGGGGGGACGACGACTCCAAATTCCGCCGAGTTTCTCCCAGACCGATTTTTCGGTGATCGGGACATCGGACTCAGATGGGGGTGAGGGTAATGTTAAGGTTTCATTTGTGGCTGCTTGAGAAGGATTGCACTCCAGTTTAACTGTCCATTCCGGACGTTTGGCTCCCGATTGACGTCCACAGAGAAAGACTTTATAAACAGGAGGGGCTTCTGGAGGTAATAATGTACTCAAACTCGTTTGTTCGAGTGCGATTGAAAACTGAGATACTGCTATTTTTTCACGGGGACACGGAGTTGATTCACACAAAACGTGCAGGTGATTTCCCCGTAACCGGACTTGCACCCGGACATCTGACAGTCCGATTGCTTTTTCAGTCCATTGTGTTAGTGTTGACCAATCTTTCGCCAAGACGCTCCCAATTGTACTAAACTTGACCCACTGTTTCGTCTTCGATAATACCGTGCTAGAGCTTAGAGTTGTAGTGTTTAAGGTGTATGAGTTATTCGAGCCTTGCCATGCAGCTTTCCGGATGATTAGAACTCAGAAGTTTTTTCCGCTCTCCACCAACTCCCCAAACCCCACTTCTTGATCAAAATCTACTGTTAAAATAATTTTAAAGAAATCAAAGGAAATATCTATGCAATCTCGTGATCAAACCCCATCGGAGGCTTCCCCGCACGACGAGACTCCGGGGATGAAAATTCCATCGGACTTCCTGCTGAGTGTGGCAACAGCACCCTTGATGTTGGTGTTAATGGGCGGTAAAGTTGTATCAAATACAATGTTAGAGATGAGTCGCAGTAGCGAAGCCGTCTTTCAAGGTGAGCGTCTTCCCGTTCTCAATTTTCCCCATCCGAGTTGCCAAGAAGAAGATTGACAACTCCCTCGTTTTCAACGAGGGATTCTTCCTTCACAGTTCAACGCCTCGTAAAAGCAGTGCCTTTACTTGGTCTAACTCGAACTCCAGAAGCAGCAGCGAGATGCCCTCCCGCCAAAAGTCGTAAACCTTCATCTTTGATGTTAATTGCGGCATTGATATCTCTGTCATGCTGTGTATTGCACTGAGAACAAGTCCACTGCCGAATATTAAGCGGCAAACTTTCGACTTGATTCAAGCAGAAATGACAAGTCTTTGAGCTAGGAAAAAATCTATCTACTTCAATGTAGAGCTTTCCTTCCCATTCCGTTTTGTACTTGAGCATGGTGCAAAACTGACCCCATCCAGCATCGCTAATTGATTTAGCTAGTTTCTGGTTTTTGACCAGATTTTTAACCGCTAGATTTTCCACAACAATGACTTGGTTTTCGTCAACTAATTTACGACTTAGTTTGTGTAGAAAATCTTCCCGGCAGCGTATTATTTTGCTGTGAACTTTAGCAACTTTGATTCGAGATTTATTTCGGTTATTGGAACCCTTTTGCTTTCGACTTAATTGCTTTTGTTTCCTCGCTAATTTGTCTTCATACTTCCGGTAATACCTGGGATTACCATGTTTAGCCCCATCAGACGTAATCGCAAAATGCGACAACCCACAATCAATTCCAACGGCTTTTCCGTCAGAATTGGCTGTAGGTTTTTCTTGGCCATCATCGTACAGGCATGAGGCGTAAAACTCGCCAGACGGAACTAAAGAGACTGTTACCGATTTAATTTTTCCCTCGGGAAGCCGAGAAACTTTACAGTAAACTTTTCCCAGTTTAGGAAGTTTTAAGTAGTCCCCTTGTAACGCGATACTTTGAGGGAATCGAATCGATTGCTTGTTATGTTTCTTTTTGAAAGTGGGATATTTTGCCCGTTTTTCAAAGAAATTCAAGAATGCACTCGACAAGTCCAGCGCGACTTGCTGTAAAGATTGCGATGGTGGCTCCGTCAACCACTCGTGTTTTTTCTTCAAGCCTGGTAAAAGTTTGATGATGTCATTACGACTCAAGCCTTTGCCCGTCTCTTTGTAGGTCTCGGAGGTTAGGTTTAGGGCGTAGTTGTAAAACCAACGAGCAGAACCCATTGACCGAATCAATTGGCATTTTTGCTCGTCTGTTGGATAGAGTCGATATTTGTACGCCTTAAACACATTGCCTACCAAACCACTACTACTATGCTAGCATATACTCTGGGCACATCGAGATAAACGCGATCGCCGGATCAGGTCATTCTCGCTCTAAAATTTGAGGGGTGAGCAGATCGGCAGATCGTAAAGATGAGGATGTGCTGAACAATTCACGGGTTAATTAATGTTCACGGGTGACGGTCAAAGCGGTTCCCTGTTGTCAAAAAATCATTGGGTTTAGACAAGATTAATCCAAAGTTTAGGAATTTAACCTTAAAAATCTATGATTTTCGGGAGATTAACCCCTACAATAAGGCATAATCTTGCCAAACAGGAACAGGCCCTATGAGTTCACTGCTCCACCCTTCAGATCAGGTCTCTAACAAAATTGTTTCATCCAATGGTACATTAACCGAGAGCGATTTATTATTGCGGAATCGTCTTAAAATTGTGGAAGATTTGTGGGAGTCAGTCCTGCGTCAAGAGTGCGGTCAAGAATTAGTGGATTTACTCAAGCAGATGCGCTCAATGACCTCTCCAGAGGGACAAGCATCTCACTTTCAAGAGTCTAACGTTTTACAACTGGTTGAGCAGTTAGATATCAATGAATCCATTCGTGCGGCTCGTGCTTTTGCACTCTACTTCCAGCTGATTAACATCGTAGAACAACATTACGAACAACGCGAACAACAACAGGCTTACACAAAGGGACTATCGGCTGAGAAGCAACCCCTTTTTCCGACGGATCAAAAAAACTCGGTCTTTGAAACCCGCAACCAACGGTTCTCCGATGAACGAGAATATCCGTTGAATCTCTCTGATATCTCGGCTAAATCTCAAACCGAACAGGAATTAGCCACTTTTCACTACCTGTTCCCGATGTTGCGAAGCTTGAACGTCCCCTCCCAACTCATTCAGAGATTAATCGATAACTTGGATGTTCGCTTGGTGTTTACCGCACACCCGACAGAAATTGTTCGTCATACCATCCGCACCAAACAACGTCGGATCGCTAAAGTCCTACAACAACTCGATAACGTCGATCAAAATACAAGTTCGTTGAGTGAAAGTAAGACCCACGAGCAGACTTCAACGTTGTCATCATGGACTAATGAACTGTACGAACAACTCACTGAAGAAATTCGGCTCTGGTGGCGAACCGATGAACTCCATCAGTTTAAACCCACAGTCCTTGATGAAGTAGACTATACCTTACACTACTTTCAAGAAGTCTTATTTGATGCCATTCCCCAACTCTATCAACGCATCAAACACGCCTTAAATGCCTCCTTCCCTTACTTAAAACCGCCTAGATACGATTTTTGCAAATTTGGCTCTTGGGTTGGGGCTGATCGGGATGGAAACCCCTCTGTTACTCCCGAAGTCACCTGGCGAACGGCTTGCTATCAGCGTCATCTGGTTCTAGAAAAGTACATCGGTGCGGTAGAGTATCTCAACGGACTGCTGAGTTTATCCCTGCACTGGAGTGATGTCCTTCCAGAATTGCTCGAAGCTCTCGATCGCGATCGGGTACAACTCCCAGAAATCTACGATAAACTGGCTATCCGCTATCGTCAAGAACCCTATCGCCTGAAACTCGCCTACGTTCAAAAACGACTCGAAAACACACGCGATCGCAACTGGCGACTTTACAATAGTGATGATGTTACCTTAGAGCGAGAAAAACTGGTTAGCCCCGATAAGAGTATGGGGAGTTTTTACCAATCGGGCAGCGAATTTCTTGATGAACTGACCCTAATTGAGCGTAATTTACACGAAACCGGGATTGAATGTCGAGATCTCGAAGATCTCCTCTGTCAAGTTCAAATTTATGGGTTCTCTCTGGCTCGTCTGGATATGCGTCAGGAGTCGTCGGTTCACTCCAATGCTCTCAGTGAAATTGCAGACTATCTAGAAATTTTACCCAAACCTTACAACGAACTCTCAGAGGCTGAACGTTCCCTGTGGTTGTCTACAGAACTGCAAACCCGTCGTCCTCTAATTCCGTCTGAACTCCCCTTTTCTGAGAAAACCTGCGAAACCATTCAAACCTTCCGAATGATGCGGGATTTACAACGGGAATTCGGCTCGGAAATCTGTCAAACCTATATCATCAGTATGAGTCATGAAGTCAGTGACCTACTGGAAGTTCTGCTTTTGGCCAAAGAAGCTGGACTCTATGATTCGGCAACCGGAATCCCTAATCTGCAAGTGGTACCGCTGTTTGAAACTGTAGAAGATCTCAAACGCGCTCCGATTGTGATGAAGAATTTGTTCGATTTACCGCTGTATCGGGCCATGCTCGGCGGGGGTTATGAACATTACCAGTCCAACAACACTCCAGATTCAGATCGCTCCCTCCAAGAGATTATGTTGGGCTATTCCGACAGTAACAAGGATTCGGGTTTCCTCAGTAGTAACTGGGAAATTCACAAAGCTCAAAAAGCCCTGCAAAAAGTGGCAGAATCCTATAACGTGAGTCTCCGTATCTTCCACGGACGAGGCGGTTCAGTCGGACGAGGAGGCGGCCCTGCCTACAAAGCGATTTTAGCTCAACCGGGTAAAAGTATTAGCGGTCGGATTAAAATTACCGAACAAGGTGAGGTTCTCGCGTCTAAATATTCACTCCCGCAACTGGCTCTTTATAATCTCGAAAGTGTTTCCACCGCAGTCATCCAAGCGAGTCTCCTCCATACCGGGTTTGATGAGATTGAAACCTGGAACCAGATTATGGAAGAATTGTCGGTGAAATCGCGATCGCATTATCGCGCCTTGATCTACGAACAGCCGGATTTGGTGGAGTTCTTTGATCAAGTCACCCCGATTCAAGAAATTAGCCAACTGCAAATTAGTTCTCGTCCGTCTCGACGTCGCGGTGACAAGAAAAAAGATATTTCGGGTTTACGGGCGATTCCCTGGGTATTTAGCTGGACTCAGAGCCGTTTTCTGCTTCCTTCTTGGTATGGAGTGGGTGCGGCATTACAAGAATTTGTTCAAAAGGAACCCGAGGAACATATCAAACTGTTACGTTACTTCTACTATAAGTGGCCGTTCTTCCGCACGACGATTTCTAAAGTGGAAATGACGCTGGCAAAAGTGGATATGCAAATTGCTCACCACTACGTTAGAGAGTTGAGCGCCCGTGAAGATTTGGCTCGCTTTGAGGCGTTGTACGAACAAATTTCTCAAGAATTTCAGCTAACCCGTAAACTGGTTCTCGAAATTACCGAGCATGAACGTTTGTTAGATGGTGATCCCACCTTGCAACGATCAGTCCAGTTACGCAATGGTACGATTATTCCGTTAGGCTTCCTGCAAGTGGCTTTGTTGAAGCGTTTACGTCAGCATGGAGTCGCTAGTGCGCCCGGAGTGATTCATTCACGCTATAGCAAGGGTGAATTGTTACGCGGTGCGTTGCTCACGATTAATGGAATTGCTGCCGGAATGCGAAATACAGGCTGATTTATAGTGATCAGTGAACAGTAATCAGTGAACAGTAATCAGTGAACAGTAATCAGTGAACAGTAAAAGATTGACAACTGAATAACTGCATAACTGGTTACTGTCAACTGTTTCTCCATCTCCCCACCTCTCCACTTCCCCACCTTCCCCTCTACTGTCTTGCGAGACCGAGAAAAACGTGTTATTGATAAGAGGTGATCGAGCTGGAGTGAAAAGGTATCGATATCGGTACGTGGACATTGCACTCGGATTCAGCAACGCCAACGGCAAACAAAACGCATCCGTTAATCAAATTGACTTCAGTAGACTGAGCAATCACTATTCATGTATTCAAAACTGGTTCCACTCAATATACCTAGTGGCTGGGCGATCATTCATAATGCTTTCGGAGATGAAGATCCCTTAATTCGAGACGGTGGAATTGTCAATTTTCACTTTTACAATGAAGATTTACTTTTAATTAAGCCGATCACTTTAGAGGGAACAAGTTCAACTGTCGATCAACAGGGTTATACGTTTAAACTCGGTTGGTTTCCTCATGGAAATCCTCACGGTTGTTATCGGTTGACTTTGTGGAAAGGAGAGGCCGAAGGTGCTGTTTTTCAGTATGAGTCTAGAGAACGTCAAACCATTCGTCGAGTGATCGAACGCTGTTTTCAATTAATGATGAACGGGGTTAACGCTGACCAGATTGAAACAGAAATTCAAGCGGATGCAAAAAGTCTCGAAAAAAATCACCGTATTTTTTCAGGAACCCGCAAACGCATCTTTGATAACAAGAAATTTGTAGAAAAGAAAAATCGGCTTACTTATAGTCAGGTAGGCTTTTATTGGCCTGTTTACTATGAAGTCAGTAATATTATTTGTCTGGAGCCGAAGTCAAATAAGGTGAGGGATGATATGATTACATCTGACAATAAAAAGCTGTAAATTTTCCAGTCTTTAAAAGAACAGCCTGAGTGGTTTTAGGAGATAGATAAAATTATGATTGCTTCTGAACAAAATCCCCAAACAGTCACGAAAGAAAATATCCCAGATCGCCCTCTATATGATGTTCTGCTAGAGTTCTTTGACGAAGATGGTTGGGTTTTTAAGGAAATCGAACATCGGAGAGTTTTAGCACTCGGAATTGAAGGGAACAATGGTCGATTTGACTGCTACATGATCGCTCGCGAAGAAGAAAAACAATTAAGTGTTTATTCTGTATTTCCGGTGAAAGTTCCTGAATACAAACGCTATAATGTGGCGACGTTTATCACGATGATTAACTATGGGATGATCATCGGAAACTTTGAAATGAATTTCTATGATGGGGAGATTCGCTATAAAACCAGTTTAGATGTTGAAGGCACTCAGTTATCCTCAACGTTGGTGAAGCATTTAGTTTATTCTAATGTTACCACGATGGATAAATATCTACCGGGGATCATGTCTGTGATCTTTGGAAATTTATCCCCCGAAGAAGTGATTTCTCGCATGGAAAACTAAGCATTATCGAGACAATAAACCGGGAGGTGGATTATGATTAAAATTCCCTCTCGGTTTCTAGGGGGTTAGGCTGGCACGAGAATGTTCTAACATGAGTCGATGTTCTGCTCGGGCGATCGCTAGATAGGTCTTTTCAATTGCATCAGGATTCACCGAAATCGAAGTCACTCCCCAACGGACTAAATGATCAATTAACTCTGGATATAATACCGGAGCATCCCCACAGATAGAACAAGGAATTTTTGCTTTCCGAGCCTCTTTAATCAGTTTTTGAATCACTTTCAGCATTGCCGGATGTAACTCATTGAGATGAGAAAGTTGACGAGTTTGATTGCGATCAATACCCAAGAGAAATTGACTCAAATCATTTGTTCCAATTGCAATTCCTTGAACTCCCGCTTTAATATAATCAGAGACTAAAAAGACAACCGAGGGAACTTCTGCCATAATCCAAACTTGAAAATGAGAATTTCGGGTTAATCCAGTTTTTTCAATATAGTGACGATAAATACAAAATTCCTCAACCGATCGCACAAACGGTAAAATCAGACGAATATGATTAAAACCCAACTGATTGAGCTTTGATAAAACCGCGAGTTCCAACTCAAATAAAGTCGAATATTGTCCTTGACAATGGTTGTCGCAGTGAGAGACAGTGGTTAGCTGCGCTAACTCAGAAATTTCCCCATTCCAGAGCGGTCTAACCTCTTGGTGAAACTCTCGTAAATCCAAAGCCCGGTAACATAAAGGACGAGGCGCAATCGTCGCGGCTAACTGCTGAAGACCTTCGACCATTCCCTCAATAAATTTAGACTGATTTTGAGGGTGTAACCACTGACTAAAATCGACTGAAGGATTCTCCGAGTTTAACAAATTTAAAGCCATCAGTTCAGAACGGACTAAGCCGACTCCATCAATCGGTAAGTTTTTGGCATTTTTGAGTCGCAGAAAAGAACTCGATTGACTGATATTGACCATCAATTGAGTCGCAATCGGAACCCGTAACTCATTTTCCGAAATAATCGATTTTGTCTCTAAATTTGTTTCTAACGTCGAAAAAGGTTGCTCAGTCGTCATATTCTGACTCAGAATCCGATGAACTTCTCCACGATCCCCATCAACAAGAACGGATTCTCCCATTTTAATCTGCTCAGTTGCGGATTTCACTCCCATCACAGCCGGAATTCCTAACTCTCGGGCTAAAATTGCACCATGTCCAGTCATTCCTCCCTGTTCGGTGACTAAACCCGCCGCCCGTTGGAGTAAGGAAAGCAATTCCGGGATCATGGTTTTCACAACCAAAATTGCTCCGGTCGGAAAGAGATTTGTTTGAACTGTAGAAGGATTCGCCAGTATATACGCCTTCCCCACTGTTCGCCCGGAGGATGCAGCAATTCCTCTAAGATCCCCCGAAGATTCTTGAGAGTCAACCTCCAAGTCCCGTTTAGCGATGGAATCAGCATCAACCGTACAGACACGAGAAATATAAAATTCACACGACTCACACATTGTCCACTCAATTAACCCAGATTGCCCTAAGTTTTTGGCGATGGGTTTGACTAACTCGATTAAGGATTGGAGTTGAGCGGGTTTGAGTACAGATTCTTGATACTCAGGCCCTAATAATTTGGCTTCTATCGGGCTGTGCAGAGGGGATAGAGTACATTGAGCCAACCCACTCCATTGACCCTCTAGATTGCTTAATTGAGTGCTTGTAGAGGATTTTAAACTGTAACCAATGGTTTTATAACCGAGTTTTTGGTGTTGTAGTTCTTGGGTTTGGGGATTGATTTGATAATGATCGGGGTGAGTTTGTCCCCATAATGTCGCTAATTCTAAGCCCCAAGTCGCCTCAATATCCCAAACTTCAGCATCAAAACGAACTGAACCTGAAGCGATCGCCTCCGGAATCAGTTGTACTAAAATAGTCGGTTGAAGATGTGCAAGTTGGACATTATTGCGTTGCCAATACAATAAATTTCTCGCCCGAAATAACTCCGCCCAAGCTTGTTTAATCCCGAGTTCAACTGCATCGATTGTTGCCCAACTCATCACCGGATCAAATAATCCATTGGTGGGGATCAAGGGAAATCTTAAACTGGGATGAAAGATCAAAGCCTGAGCGTTAAGGGTATTCAGTGATGATTGTAGGGTTGATCTAAATTCGGATGATAAGCTGGATGTAATGATTTGATGACGAATCCGTTGAGCGATCGCTTGCAGTTGTCGCGGATCTTTGAGATCAATATGTAATGAAGATGTTGGAAAGTCAACTAATATAGGTTCTTGCCAGTCTATTGCTTCCAAAAACTCGCGATAAATTTTGGCACTCACCACAAAGCCAGGGATAACCGGATAACCCTCTTGAATCAAGTCACCCAAGTAAAATCCTCTATCCCCAACAATTGATCGGTCTGTGGGGCTAATGTTGTGCAGCCAATGTAAATTTTCCACGCCATCAGCAGTAGTTAATAGACTGAAAGACACTTTAGTATATTTTATTATTACAAAGTCGCTTTTATTGTAGCGAAAGCTCTCGCCAAAAGTCAGGCAGGATTAATCAATCAGACATCAATCTCCCCGAAATTCAGAAACAATGATCTTGTTTGTCTTCTTAATCGATTTT
>JGI12210J13797_10825364_pt1 | contig 18174 bp, 19 predicted proteins | sample ElkSlonscriptome_3_FD_13797 | JGI IMG/M metagenome (IMG submission 13797)
CAGGAGACTCAAGTATTTCAGAGCATATTGTTATAGATTAGTTAAGGAAATTAGACTGTTGCTTAACTGAGAATTAATTTCTCAAGGGCATGCCCCATTTTTCACATCATTTTTCACATAACGTGAAATTTGAATAGAGATAGTCAGTGCTTCTCTCACTCGATATCAAACCTCACCAAAACTTCTATGCCTGCATCGCGAGTTATTAGCGGTATTGTTGCGATCGCCATCGCCTTAGGGATGATTCTCTTGGGGGGGTGGTACTTTACGACCCTCTTTTGCATCATCATCTTTTTGGGTCAGCGAGAATACTTTCAGCTTGTTCAAGCGAAAGGAATTGCACCAGCAGCGCGAACGACTCTGGTCGTGAGTCAGATTTTCTTAATTATCTCTACGTTTTCTCACAGCTTAGCGGACGCTATCTTACCTGTGGCAGGTACGTTCATTTGTTTTTATCTTCTATTTCAACCCACAATCGCCACGATTGCCGACATCGCTGCTTCTATCTTGGGGTTGTTTTATGGAGGGTATCTACCCAGCTACTGGGTACGACTGCGAGGCTTAGGAACTGCTGAAGTCGCAAATCTACCATTGAACGGGTATTGGCCTGATTCTTTTGACCTGAAATCAATGCCAGAGGGCCTAATAATTACGCTCCTGGCTTTTGGCTGTATTTGGGCAGCAGATATTGGAGCCTATGTTTTTGGCAAGACGTTTGGAAAAACTCTTTTGTCTGCCATTAGCCCCAAGAAAACCGTCGAAGGGGCAGTTTTTGGAGTGTCTGCAAGTATCGGAGTCGCGGTCTTAGGGGCATGGTATCTTGATTGGCCAGCGTGGCCTTTGTCGGGTATGGCTTTGGGCTTGATGATTGGAATTGCTAGCCTTTTGGGAGACTTGACTGAATCACTCATGAAGCGCGATGTCGGGGTGAAAGACTCTGGCAAGCTGATCCCAGGCCACGGTGGCATTCTTGACCGTACCGACAGCTATGTCTTTACAGCGCCACTGGTGTTCTACTTCGTAACACTGCTGTTGCCGCTCTTAGCCTAGAACTAGGCATATAGCTACAGCCAGTAGTCATCGGACAAAAACATGTCCACGGCCTGAATGGGCAGACTTCATCTGCATCACCATCGGGACTTGCGTGTGTATTTCACTCCAAACCAACCCATTTCGGGTCTTGGTTTCGTTTTTTTCAAAGCAGACCATTCTGCCGCAGCCTCTCTTTCATCTTCGGAGTCATCGTCAGCCTCTGAATCGTCTGATGATTCACCATCCGCCCCAAATTTGACGAAGCGATCGCGGATTTTTTGCACTGAACGAATCAGAGCCACTTCATCACTATTCGATTTTGGAAGCTCCTTTGTTTTCCACCCTTTGGCAATAAACCCTGCGACGACTCCCCCCAAAATACCCAAGATGACCGCGTATTCGCTCGCAAAACCCGCTATCACAAAACCAAGGGCAAATAGAATAGCACCCTTGAACGATACGTTGAGGTCGATTAGTTTGTCCATTCACAATACCGACTGGACTGCAATAGTAAAATTGAGGAGTGAGTGAGTGGAAGCCAGTTTCTTGATGTCTCCTCATTCTAGCGATATGCTGCGGTTCGGAGAAAATCATAAGAGACGTGCATCGCAGAGGTTCAATCCAAAAACCGCTCTGCGACACGACTCATTCGCATATGTCAGCTCACAACGACGCTCAAGACATTGCTTCGTCAGAAGGAATTAGCTCGATAAACTCCTCGTATTTATCTATGAGTGCGTTGTAACCCTCGACAGCTTTGCTTTCGTTCCGTACCTGAGCCGATGCATCAATTTCCACAAGGGTTTGGAAAACATCTTTGGAGAGCGATCGCGCTTTGGACTCTAGTTCAGCAGGCAAGTTCCGTGCAACGTTGAGCATTCTGAACCGCAATTCGCCTAAAGGCCCATGAATCAGGTTTTCGACATCAGGCCAGTTTTCATCGGCAATCAGAGCAGGCAACTCGTCAACGCGTGTTCGCAATTCTTTCAGACCAGATGAGTATTCACGAATTAGGTCGGCTTTATCAGGCGAATACACGGGGGGAGCAGGTTGTGCAGAGCTACAGCCCACGACCAACAGCATAATAATGGCTAAACAAAATGAAAAAATAGAACGATAGCGCTGTGAATAAGAGCGTTGAGTGAAAAGTTCTGTCTGCATTGTAGGTTCGAAGGTTCTCAATATCGTGTCGATTCCTAGCTCAAAATTGTTGAGAGGGTTGGTAATCCAATCTGAAACATAGCAAACTGCGTTGCTCTATGGAAGCATCCCGTGTGAGGAGATGGAACCATCGGGGAACTCACGGCCTCTCACAATCGTTTTAGAGGCTAATAGGGCAATTCTACAGAGGTCTTTCTCTAGACACATCGACCATTTTGTACTTGAAGACAAATCAAACGTGAACCCATGCCTCTCTCCGGCTAGAACGATCTCAATATTTTGAGAGAGCAAACCAAAGCTCTCGATTTGGATAAAACTTAGTCTGATCTATTCGGTCTGATTTAACCCACAAAAGTTCTGTTACAGACTGAGATGGAGCAAGGCATAATCCAATACCAGAGAAGGTTTGGGCAAATTGTTTCTGTTCTACGATAGAGCGAGGGTTCCAAGAATTTCATTCATGCATCAGGTTGTCTATCGACCACGACTCAGGTGACATTGAGCCGATTCTAATCTCCCCGCATCACCATTCCACAATCTCAGTCGCTTCAACTTTTGTGACGTTTCGATGACCTGTCGAAAGGAATTTTCATGGCTATCTTTGAACCGGATACTTCTTTACCTCTTCGTGAGACTGCTGATTTTTCAATGGGTTTACCGTGGACACCCCTTACAGCCAATTCTCCCTTAGGCATCACCCACAGGGTCTCTCGCTCAGACATTTCCAGTATGAATGCCGACGATTTGAGCCCAAATGAGTGGGAACAGCAAGGGTCTCGCGAGGTGCGATCGCGCGAGGTGGATCTGTTTACAGCAGGACGACGAGGGAGCCGAGAACGCGATCGCCTGGTGGGAACTCGTCAGGATGATGCTCTCAAGGGACGAGCAGGGAATGACATCCTCTTAGGTCGCGGTGGAAACGATCGGCTCAACGGAGGCAGAAACAACGATCGCTTGGTCGGTGCGCGAGGTGATGATGATTTGATCGGAGGATCAGGGCGCGATCGCCTTGTGGGTGGTAGTGGGCGCGATCGCCTCCGAGGAGGACAAGACAAAGACAAGCTGAAAGGTGGAGTTGGACGCGACATCTTTGTGATGAGTGCAAGGGAAGCTGCCTCGTCTCGAAGAAGAGCAGACGTAGTAGAAGACTTTAAGAGCGGTAAAGACAAGATTGAGCTTTCTGATCTAGCATTTGAACAAGTTCTTCTGGAGCAAGGCACAGGGCGTAGATCGGAGCAGCTTTTCATCCGTAATCGACAAACTGGGGACTATCTAGCAATCTTGGAGGGAGTGCAGGAAGGGGCGATCGCAGTCGAAGACTTTTTACCCGCTATTACAGAGCCTGACATTGTCGTCGTACCTGATGCTCAAGGTGAAATAGGAGAGAGCTACAACTTTAGAACCGTCAGTCTCTCGGACGAATCTGAAATCAAAGCCCTGGGTGCGCCCAATCTTAGATTGGGAAGTCAGACCTTCTACATTGGCTACGAACAAGTCTCAAGCAATAATCAAAATCCTGTCATCGTTAGTTTCGATGACAAAAATCCAGATCACAACTGGACGAGAAATGATTATGAAGTGACAGGTGCTGACAGTCGAGGCTATGGCCTGTTTTGGAGTGGAGATGATCTCTACGCAACCTTCACCATCGATGGCACTCAAGGATCAGTAAATGAAGACTTTAGACGCGGCAGTGGCGACGCAAAGCAAAACTGGTTGCGGAGTTATGGATCAGGAGGTGGAGCAAAGGTCTCGGTTATTGCTCGCATCAACCCAGCCGATGGCAAGCTCCTCGACTCAGCCTATCTTTCCGCTATCCTCAGTAGCGGTAACAGCAACACGTTGACGATCGAATCTATTGACCTCAACGGAAGCGGAAATCTTGTCATTCAGGCAAAGTCGTGGTTTTCTCCCCGCAACCCCAGCGGAAGCGCCATGCAGCAACTGTCATCTGTTGGTTCGCCCTTTGATTACACAATTGAGATGACTCCAGATCTAAAAAAAGTGGTGGCTACCTCCGCAGATGGATGGCGGTAAGGCAGGTCAAACCTGAGCCAACTAAATAAATTGAAGGATCTTCTCAAACGAGAACAAATTGGCTACAATAGAAAGCACTGTGTAAATTTGAGATCGATAAGAGCTTCATGGCTAAAAAGAGCATGGTCGAGCGGGACAAGAAGCGCCGCAGAACAGTTGAGAAGTATGCTGCGAAGCGCCAAGAGCTAAAAGAGCAGTTTGAAAAAGCTGAAACTCAGCGAGAAAAACTTGAGATTCATCGGAAAATTCAGCAGTTGCCTCGCAACAGTGCGCCTAGCCGCCTGCGCAACCGCTGCTGGCTGACAGGTCGCCCTAGAGCATACTACAGAGATTTTGGTCTATGTCGTCTTGCCCTACGCGACATGGCTCATGAAGGACTTCTACCAGGGGTTGTCAAGTCTAGCTGGTAGTCTTTTCACGCTAAAATCAGGTTTGCAAGGTCATTGCATCTGAATCATCGCGTCTGAAGTACCTGCCGTTGGCAACACGTTCATCAAAATCTTTCAAAAGCTCTTGGTGGTTCTTTTTGGAATCACTAAGAGCTTTTTAAGTAGACAGAATTTAATCAGGCAATTGGTCAATTCTGGCATTAGGACCAATGATAACCATTACAGCTCCTTTTTTGAGCCGCAAAACAGGGCTAGGGTTAATTTCAAACTTATCGCTATCGACACTGCGGCTGACCGCTAGCAGGTTGAGTCCATAGTGACGTCTTAGGTCAAGTTCTGCAATGGTTTTGTCATCAAATTCAGCAGGCACTGGACACTCGACGATGCTGTGGTCTGGATCAAGCTCGAATCGATCGAGAATTTCGGGGCGTGTGAGCGATCGCGCAAGGGCACAGCCCATTTCATGTTCTGGAAAAACCACTTGGTCAGCTCCAACCCGATCGAGTAACTTCCCGTGAACAGCTGACGAAGCCTTTGCTACGATATACGGCACTCCCGCCTCTTTAACATTGAGCGTAGTGATAATGCTCTCTTGAACGTAGTTGCCGATCGCCACGATGACCGTATCGAAATCATAGACTCCCGCTTCTTGGAGTGCGATCGGATTCGTAGAGTCGAGCTGAAGAGCATGAGCTGCCATTTTTTCAGTCAACACTCGTGCAACTAGAGCCTCATCGGAGTCAATTCCTAAGACTTCGTAACCGAGTTGATGGAGAGTTTCACACACCGCTCTCCCAAAGCGCCCCAATCCAATGACGGCAAACTGACGACTACCAGCCTGAAGATTGCGAAAAAACTTGAGTGCAGAAATTGACGGAAAATCCACAAATTTACTCCGGAGTTGAGGGAGGTGTGATGAAGTGTAATGACTATTATTCAAGCACACTGAATTCATGAGTGCAGGGTCTCAAAGAAGGAACTTGTCCCGCTCAAGACAGTAAAAGGGGTCAGTTGTTTTGTTTACCTGAGATTTATCACGATCATTTAAGGGACAAGATGCTTTTGGCATTCCTTCTCACCGTTCCTTTTACAATTGGTGTCGTGCGGTATGGTATGTACCTGAATTAATGACAGCTCAACATCTTTACCAGATTGATGAGATTCATCCCGGTCTTCAAGAGCAGGTTGGGAACAAAGCATTTTACTTAGGACTGTTAGCACAGGCTGGCTATCCAGTAGTGCCAGGAGTTGTGGTGTCCTCGTCTATGTTTCGCTCCTTTTGGCAGCAAATTCAGTGGAACGCACCTCTGTTTTCAGATTTTCCGCATTCTTCTCTACATATTGATGTGGAAAATCATCAGCAACTTCGAGCGATCGCCCAGCAACTTCAACATGCCATTTGCACGGCCCCTCTACCAAATGATTGGCTCCAAGCGATTGAGCAGTCCACTCAGTCCTTAAAGGGAACCCTGCTGATCCTTCGCCCGTCTCTCGCCCTCTATGGAACCCCAAACCCCACCTTGGATGCTAGGATCCAAGGTCTCTTGCCAACACAAACCTGTAAGCCAGAGATGGAGGCGATCGCCCAAGCGCTAAAGTCAACCTGGGCGGGCTTATTTCGTGCTAGAAGCTTATTTTATTGGAAGCGATTAGGCATCTCTCTTCAGCAGATTTTACTCAGTGTATTGGTGCAACCGATCTATCCCGCCCAAGCGTCTGGATGCCTTCGCGCTTCAGCGGGTCATCAACTCGAAGTCGAGGCGGTTTGGGGTATGGGCAAAGCCATCACAACCGGAGAGGCCATTCCAAATCGGTATTGGGTGAACGCAGTATCTGGCATTGTGCATCGGCATCAGGCTGGTCAGCAATTTTCCGTGTATGGGGTAGCCCATCCTTCTGCATCGAGAATCGTTTCTAAATCGCAGGCTCAGACGGCGGATGAACACAGTCAAGCTCAGGTTTGCCAGCTCTTGCAAGAGCTGAATCTAGATTGGCAACCCTCAAAGTGGGACGGCTTATATGTTGCTTCATTGGATACAGAGTTGTCAGAAGACCCTGTTTTGCCAGAACTCAACAACGCTTCGAACTCTTACAATGCTGCGGAGCAAAACTCTGCGGAGTCCCACACCCAACCAATTACAGGTAGAACTTTAGAACGACTGGTGCGTCTGAGTCACGAAGTCAATCTTCACCTTAAGATAGAGACTGAGCTGGAATGGATTGTCTGTCAGCCGATCCGTTCACCTCAGCAAGGGGCAAAACCTCATCAGGATCAGAACCCAGAAAATACTTCTTTCGACGTTTATGTCACTCAGGTCTTGCCCAGCGGTCTAAATCGCGGCGATCGCAATGCCAGGTCTCATACTGAATCTGTCCAAGCGCCAGAACCCCATCCCTCAGACGTGCGCAATATTGCTTCGCGCAATATCTATGGAATGGGAGCTGCACCTGGAGAAGTGACAGCAAAAGCCTGGGTAGTTGCGCCAAAGACCTCTATCAATGCTGGGACGATCGCATCTCCTATGGCTGAATATATTCTGATTGCTTCGGATGTCGTGCCAGATTGGATGAGCCTGATTCAACAGTCGAGAGGTATTGTCAGCGAGCGAGGTGGAATGACCTGCCACGCGGCTGTGATTGCCCGCGAGCTAGGAATTCCGGCAGTGGTTGGTGTTTCAAACGCGACTCGGACCGTTCGCACGGGTGATCTCATTACATTGAATGGCGATCGCGGCACGATTCGCCTTCATGCTCAGAATTCTCCAGGTCAGATCACGAGCGTGAGGCCAGACGCCAATACTGATTCTGAATTCAATACTCAATTGACAACTGCTGATTCGGAAGATCATTCAGAAATCCATTCAGAAATCCATTCAGAAATTCAGTCCAAATTCCAAGCACCACCAAAGTTCGAATCAATAGATTTTGCATCAGCCGACCACACTGCAAATAGCGAGCTTATTATCTCTGATACCTCTCCCGTTTCCCCTCCAAGCGATGTATGGCAGCGGATGCTGACTCAGCTGACCACGAGCGATCGCCCCAATGCCACACAGCTCATGGCAAGTCTGAGTCAAGCAGAGGCACTGCCCCGGCTGGGAAACCTTCCGTGCGATGGAATTGGTCTATTGCGAGCCGAGATGGCGATCTTGCCGTTGCTCGATCAGCAATCACCTCAGCAATGGATTGAACAAGGGAATGCCGACGTACTCTGCCAACGTATTGCCCTCCACATTCTCCCCTTCGCCGAAGCCGTGTCTCCTCGTCCGATGTATTACCGCACATTAGACGTGCGATCGCACGACTTTGGAAGTTTGTTTAGTTCTGAATCCAATCCCGAAGCTTACGACTTGCTCGGCATCCACGGAACATGGAGCTATCAGCTTGACCCAACCATGTTTCGCGTTGAACTATCTGCTCTGCGCAGAATTCAGCACAGGGGTATGGATAATATCCGCTTGATCTTGCCCTTTGTGAGAACCGTGGAGGAGTTCAAATTCTGCCATCAGCAGGTCGTGGAAGCAGGACTGTATGACAGCTCTAACTTTCAGCTATGGATTATGGCGGAAGTTCCTTCTGTGATGTTTTTGCTAGAGGATTACGTCAAGGCAGGAGTAGACGGCATTGCTATCGGCACAAATGATCTGACGCAGCTTTTGCTCGGCATCGACCGCGACCATCCTCACATGCAGTCCGTCTTCAACCAAAATCATCCAGCGATTCAGCGGGCTCTACGTCATCTCGTCCAGACCGCTCGGCAGCTAAAAATTCCCTGCTCTATTTGTGGGCAAGCGCCAATCCAGCATCCTGAACTAATTGCGTCTTTGGTGCAATGGGGAATCACGGCAATCTGCGTCTCACCCGCATCGATTCCGCAAGCCTATCGGGCGATCGCCAGAGCCGAAAGATCTATGCTGCTAGATGTGTTACGACAGAGCCATCGTCCCTTAGATTTATAACAAATTCAAATTCGAAATTAAGAGCAGAGTAAGACTTCAAAATTGACGCTAAAGTTTAATTATTGTGTTCCTGGATGTCACACTTTTCTATAAAAGCTTCATCCACACCTTAGAGATTAAAAATTTTGTAAAAAACTACAGAATATCTTCATTAAGTGCCATCAAATCGGGAATTCTGATTATTGCGTTCTGGTGATGGCCTATTGCACAACGCCAGACAGTTCTCTCATGTGTGACATGACATGAATGTAATGCAGAAAAAGCATGACTACGCACGAGCGATGACTGGTGCAATGACTGCAGGCAGCCTGTTGGGGAGACTTCCAGACGAGGCTAAGCATTGGTTCAAACAACTGTCTTGGCAAAAGAGACGCTATCTCTTATCCCTCTGCTATCTCATGTGTGTGGCGTCTCCAGAGGCTCAGGCAGAATTCCTTGATGATTACACTGCTGATGGACTGGTCGCTCGCAAGTTAGAAGACCGCGAAACTCGGCAGCTCGTGACGAAACACTTGAGAGAGTTTCACATTCATACAGAACTTAGCGAATCGATTCTCAGACAATACATCCGGCAGTTTTATGTTCACTCTGCTCAAGATGCTTGTCGTAAACCTGATTTGTACCTAGAAGCGGCTCTCCGGCTCGTCTTCAACTCTGAAGAACGCAACAACGTCTTCAACTACGTGCTTGGGTTTGAGCTGTTTCGCATGATGTTTTGCATGAGCTGGATGCAGCACGAGCGACTGTATCGTCTTCAGCGTAATCAGGAAGAATTTCTCTATACTTACATCAAACCGATTCAGCACGCACATCGTGTCAACGGCATCATTTTTCCACGAGACGAGGGTGTCTTTTTCGCTCGGCGCGATTATTTCGTAAAGGTTCCTCAAATCTCAGACAAGAAGCTAAATGAGCTAGTCATTGCGACCTTTTCAACTGACAAGACGACTCATTTTGGCTTTTCTATTATTCGTCATGTCAATGCATTCGCTTTCGACCACAGTTTTATCTTTGCACCCGAATCCACCGCAATCTTCATGTGAGCAGTGCTAAGAAAAAAGTGTAAATCTAATCAGCGATCATAGCGGGGCAGTCTAGGACGATCGGGCGGTTCATTAGGAATAGAACGACCTGAAATTGGACGCATGGGTCTAGTTCGGGATGGTTCAGGCGGCACCTGATCATAGGCTACGTCCTCTTCCCGAATGCGGCGGCTCACTTCTAAAAATGCATCTCGTCGTAGATATGGATAGTCACTGACCCAGACCTTGGCATCAGGAATAAAGACATCAGTCATTTTCATGATGCGTGACAAGTCGGAGCGATTGGATAGCATCACAAGTTCTGCCCAATCTCCTGGCCGAATATCTCGATGCCTTTTCTGTAAAGGAACTTGGATAATCGTTGTAAATCCTGTCTCATCACCAATTTCTAGGTTGACTAGCTTTTCTCGATTCTCTATCACAACTAGCTCGCCCTTTTTATCGACGGTCTCCTGGACTCTCACAACTTCTTCAGTAATAAACTTGTCGAGCACTTCGCCCGTCCAAAATCCACCGAACTCGTAGCGTCGATAGTCGCGATTGCGTAACCAAGCAACGTAAATAGGAGCCCAGAGCCAGTAGCAAAAAGCAACAACAGCAAGCAAGAAGAGAACCGGATCGAACCCTTCTGGAAAGAGAATACCGAGGAGGGCGATCGCCACGACTGCAGCAATGGAGTAAAGAAAGCGACGAAGCACGTCGGCAGGCTTGCCCCAGCAGTGTTTGTACTGAGTAGAGGTTGCAGCTAGAGGAATTAGGTTTTCGAGAGTTTTGCGGCTAAGCGGAATGAGCATAGAGTCAACTCGACACGGATAAATATGGCCTTTCCCAAAAAGAGTGCCACTAAATCGACCATACCTTCAATCTTGGCAAATCGGTGGCATGTCTGTCAGCAATTGAGCGTCAAATGCTCCCTCTCCGCATTGCTGAATCAAGCCTGACGAGCTTAAGATATCGAGGCACACTCGAACCGTATTGAGACTGTCCGCTACGCGTTTAGCTCGAAAAATACTCAGCCAAAAGGAGTCTAGAACTGAAATGACCTTCGCTTCTAATCCAATTCTCGATTTACAACTGAACCAGCCCACGGAAATAGAAGCACCAACGCGATCCCTCACTAAGCTACCCATTCAGCGTCCAGTGCTGCTCGTTGGGCATGGCAGCCGAGATGCTGATGGACGACAACGCCTATTAGATTTCGCTTCGTCATATCAGGCTCTCGATACCTCTCGTCCGGTAGTTCCCTGTTTTTTGGAACTCACTGAACCGACCATTCAGCAGGGAGTCGATTGGTGCGTGGAACAAGGTTATACAGACTTGTCGGTGTTACCTATCTTGCTGTTTGCGGCGCGGCACAACAAGTTTGATGTCACCAACGAACTCGATCGGGCAAAACAGCGGCATCCCCAACTTAGACTCAGCTATGGCCGTCATTTTGGCATCCATCCGCAAATTCTGGATCTGTGGCGATCGCGCCTCGATCAACTCGACCAGCCCAGTCACAATCCTCATGGCATTGCTAGAGAAGATACTGTGCTGCTGTTTGTTGGTCGTGGAGCTAGCGATCCCGATGCCAACGGTGATGTGTACAAGCTAGCGCGGCTGATGTGGGAAGGCAGCGGGTATCAAACGGTAGAAACTTGCTTTATCGGAATCACTCATCCTCGACTAGAAGAGGGATTTCGCCGGGCACGACTCTATCAACCCAAGCGTATTATCGTGCTGCCGTACTTTCTATTCACTGGAACTCTCATCAAAAAAATCGCAGGAATCACAGCTCAGCAACAAGAGCAGTTCCCCGATATCACTATTTCCAGCTTGCCCGAAATGGGACTTCATCCCTACTTGTTCAACGTTCTACGAGACCGGGAGATTGAGACCCAGCAGGGACAAGTGCAGATGAATTGTGAAATGTGCAAGTTTCGACTGGTGGCGATCGCCAACGGTGCAGCCCACGACCATGGACACGACCACAATCATAATCACGACCACAGCCACGGCGACCATCATCACAATGGTGCTTACCCAGATCCCGATGCGGAAGCCACTCATTACCACAACCGGGTCTGGCAAGTGCCCTAACCGCTTCGCATCGTAGCTTCCGGGCGTATGTGCAATTGGCGCAACTCCCCGGAAATTGTTTAGTGAGGATAGGCCTGATTGATGTAACCTCGAGTTCGCTCAATCTAGCTGGCTTGGGGCTGAGCAGGAAGATCAGAACGATAGTTGGGATCTACCCAGCACTGTGGCAGTTTCTCCCCTGAGGGAAAAACCAGCGACTGCTTTTCAAAGCTTCGGGTAGGCTGTTCGTTTTGGCCCGCTTGAAGCTGTGCTTCAACAGCTTCAGTTGTGGGAATGAAGAGCTGATCAACATCAACAACTTTGACGAGAGAGCCTGAATTCGTATCTTTCAAAAACATAAGGTTTATAAAATGCTTAAATTTCACTCCTAAAAACCTACCAAGAGGGCTCCCAAACATTCGTCTGTCTGTCGAGCGAGTTTTTGAACCAATTGTCTGCATATACACCGAAGTGAATAGAATTAGCCGATTCAATCGAGTTTAATTTGTCGAATCTGTTGCCAAACCTGTTGGCGGAAGATCATCCAGAAAATGGGTAAATCTTCGATCAGGTAGCGTTTCCACAAACGGTTGGGTTCAGACATCATGCGGTAAAGCCACTCCAGTCCAGCTTGGCTCATCCATTTCGGAGACCGCTTGACATGCCCTGCTTCAAAATCGATAGTGGCTCCAATTGCCAAAATGACTTTGACATGCCTGAGTCGATCTTTGTACTTCGCGACCCACTTTTCTTGCTTAGGTGCGCCGACGCCAATAGCCAAAACGCTGGCTTTTGAAGCATTAATCATGTCAATGATGCGATCGCACTCAGCTTCATCTTGCTCAAACCCGTAGGATGGAGAATGGGCTGCAATGACCATATTGCGTCCGACTCGGCGATTGATCCGTTTGCGGGCCCTTTCCCCGACCCCCTCAGCGGCACCCAGTAAAAAAATGTCGATGTCTGGATCATGGGCATAGTAGTTGCAGAAAGCAGGAAACAAATCTGAGCCTGAGATCTTTTCCTGAATAGGCTGTTTGAGCAGCTTGGAGATGTAGAGCAAAATTTGGCTGTCACAAGTGCGATACGTCGCACATTGATAGGCGTCGTAAAATTCTGGATCTTTTTGCAGCTTCACCAAATGATCGACATTAGGCGTGAAGACAATGCCCCCTTCTTTCAGACTTTGCAACAGTTCAGGTTGAGCAACATTGTCGACCGAGAGGTTGAGGATATCGACTTGCCCCTGCGAAGTTTTGAAGGTAGCTAGATTGTCAGGACGTAGTCTGTCTGAGTTCATAATAAGTTCACACCCAATGTCAGTATAAATTCGTAGCTGCAAGCTCCGTCCTAAGCATCCTTACAAAAACAAGACAAAGTTCTAGTGAAAAAAGTCGTTTTTCCGTAAAGCTTTCATAAAGTACGGAAGAAATCTATCGATCGAACTATTAAAATCTCAAATTTCTATCAAGCTAACCAGTATTTACACGTAGCTGCAACTTGTCCAAAATTGTGTTCACGACATCTGAAAAAAAATATCGTCGCCTGCGTCGAGAGCTGGTCGGAGGACTACTCATTGTTATCGGAATCATGCTCTTTGGCACCGTGGGCTACAAGTTTCTCGAAGGTTGGAGCTGGCTCGATGCAGCCTATATGACGATCATTACCTTAGCCACAGTTGGTTTTTCTGAAATCGAACCCCTCAGTCCTTGGGGAAGACTGTTCACAATTCTCCTGATTTTAATGGGGGTTTTGAGTCTGGGCTATATCGCCAATCGGTTTACAGAAGCTCTGTTTCAGGGGTACGTTCAGGAGGGAATTCGACTACGGCAACAGCGACGATTGATTAAAACACTTTCGGATCATTACATCATCTGTGGCTACGGTCGCATGGGCCAGCAGGTCGCGACCGAATTTGCGGCGGAAAACATTCCGTTCGTGATCATCGATCAGGATGCCGAGCTCATCGATCAAGCTCAGCGCGATGGCTTTGTAGGCATTCAGGGTAATGCAACACTGGATGAGTTTTTGTTGAGCGCAGGAATCATCCGAGCCACTTGCATTGTCGCGACGCTTCCTTCCGATGCTGAGAATCTCTATGTGATGCTATCTGCCCGAACGCTGCATCCCAAGATTCGGGCGATCGCCCGCGCCAACACAGAAGAGGCCGTGCAAAAGCTAGAACGAGGCGGAGCCGATGCTGTCATTTCACCCTACATCACGGGTGGAAAACGAATGGCTGCCGCTGCCCTGCGTCCTCAGGTGATGGACTTTGTAGACGGCATTCTCACGGGTGAAGGCCGCTCTTTTTATATGGAAGAATATTTAATCGACCATGAATTTTGTCCTTGTGTGGGGCAAACCTTGCGAGAAGCAGGGCTGAGGGCGCGATCGGGAGCATTGGTGTTAGCCATTCGACGAGCCCAGGGTGGCGAACTGATCACAAGCCCAACAGCGGATGCTGTGCTGCTGGAAGGAGATGTGCTGATCTGCATGGGCACCTCTGAACAACTGCGAGAACTAAACCAGATTTTGAGTCCATTGCGAGGGCGATCGCCCCGTCTACCTCGGGCATCGACTGAATATCCGCCCATGCCATAGAGAAAAAGCTGGTGCTCAAGAGACCTCAAAAAAGACGCGACGCAGTTCCATGAAAACGGCTACAAAAGTGATCTCAATCTGACGTTTTTTGGACAGCGTTCAGGTCACAATAAAACCCAACGACAAAATCGAATGGCAACCCACTCATCAAAAGGGCGAAGATATGGTCGATTATCAATGCGAAGTTTTGCTGAAGGGAGGACAGTTACTTCAAGCAGGGGGCAATAGCCATGAGGAACGGGTCGATGTGGCGATCGCCAACGGTCGCATTCTGGCGATCGCTCCCTCCCTATCGCTGAAAGCGTCACAGGTTCTAGAGCTAGACGGCAAAATCATCAGCCCTCCCTTTGTGGAGTCTCACATTCACCTCGACTCAGCTATGACTGCCGGAGAACCCCGATGGAACCAAAGCGGCACGTTATTTGAGGGCATCGAGATTTGGCGAGAGCGAAAGGAAACCCTGAGCTTGGAGGACGTGAAGCAGCGGGCGATCGCCACCCTGAAGCAGCAGGCCATGCAGGGCGTCCTCTTTGTCCGCAGTCATGCCGATGTCAGCGAGAAAAATCTAATCGCTCTCCAGGGATTGCTCGAAGTGCGCGAAGCCGTCAAAGACTGGATCACCCTGCAAGTAGTTGCATTTCCCCAAGACGGTATTTACGGCAGCCCTAAAAACGATGAGCTGATCGAAGAAGCCCTGCGTCAAGGTGCCGATGCCGTCGGTGGTATTCCTCACTATGAGCTGACCCGCGAAGATGGTGTCGCATCGATGCATCGCGTGTTTGATTTGGCTGAAAAGTACGACACCCTGATCGACGTTCACTGCGACGAGATTGATGATGATCAGTCTCGATTTCTAGAAGTCATCGCGGCCAACGCCATTCGTCGAGGCAACGGAGCCAAAGTCACCGCCAGCCACACCACCGCATTTGGCTCCTACAACAACGCCTATGCCTTCAAGCTGATGAGCTTTCTTGATCGCTCCGGCATCAATTTCATCGCCAATCCGCTGATCAACATCACCCTTCAGGGACGCACCGACACCTACCCCAAACGACGCGGGGTCACACGAGTTAAAGAACTGTGGCAGCGGGGGCTAAACGTCAGCCTCGGCCACGACTGCGTCCAAGACCCCTGGTATTCGCTGGGCACGGGCAATATGCTCGATGTGGCGAGCATGGCCGTTCATATCTGCCAGATGACCGGACGCCAAGAAATCGACGCCTGCTATGACATGGTGACCTGGCACGGAGCAAAAACTCTGCACGTTGAAGATGAGTACGGCTTAGAGGAGGGTAAGCCTGCCAATCTGGTGGTGCTGGAGGCTAGCGATCGCTACGACGCTATTCGCAGACGGGCGATCGCCCGCTATGTGTTTTCTCGCGGTCGGCTGATTGCCAACACCACTCCAGCCCAATCGCAATGGCAGGGCATCGAAACCCCGGCCTTGGCTTAGCTCTCACCAAAGCGGCGGATTTCAAAGTTTTCGATGTTGCTTTCAAAACGATTGAAAATCACATGAACTTCGTCGTAGCCGACTGCCGTCGAGGCTCCGCGAGGACTCGGACACTCGACTTTCATCAGCGCCTGAAAGCCGCCATATTGCTGATTGATATAGAAGCTTTTCTCACAGAGAGGGCTGATGAAACCCTCGATCGCCAACTGATTGAGCGCAGCAATGCCCAACGGACTGTTGAGAATGTAAGACCACTGGGCATCTTCTTCCTGAGCAGTTGCCAAGACCCAGTCTGAAGACAGTTCGCGACTGGGTTGATCGCTAGCAGAAGCCAGGATTTCACCCTCTGAAGGCATGGAGGTTTCATTTTCGCTGACTTCTGCTGGAGCTTCTGGGGGAGAAGTGGAAGAAGAGGAGTCAGAAGACGACGCATTGCCCGGACTAGACACAGAACAACTGGCGATCGCCCCCAAAAACAGCACAGCGCCTGACAATACGGCAGGATTGAGACGCTGTTGAGACTGACGAGAGGGGTTTCTCTTGATGGCACCCATAGGAATACCTCGCTAAGATTTTTCTGCAATTACAAATTATTTGCAGTGAACAATCTTATTTTTACGCCACTCCAACCCCTTCATCCGGATCATGTGCCATCAATCTTTTTGGGTTGGCGATCGCCCCTTTGCAAAGCTGAGAGAGTTGGGCATCGATCCTAAAAAATTGTAATGGTCAGCAATCGTAAGCGGCGATCGCTACTCCTCCCCAAAAACCAGAATCCTGAATGCTCTGGGCGTTGGCTTGCCTAGGCGTAGCCCGTATCGCTTACCATACGATCAGAGCAGCAAGTGAACTCGGTAAACGAAACCTCTCCAAAGGAGAATCCTATGGATGCAATGACCACAAAGCAGGCACAACAAGATTTAGATGGGTTAATTGAACGGATTATCGCAGACACGCAACCTACCATTCTTTGTAATGATAAGGGCGATCGCGTGGTCGTTATGCCCCTAGATGAATTCAATGCATGGCAAGAAACGCTATACCTTCTTTCCAATCCTGCAAATGCATCTCACCTATTAGGATCGATTCAGGAAGCCAAAACAGGGAATCTCATAGAGCGTGATTTGATTGAAGAATGAAAATCACGTTTACAGAATCTGGCTGGACTGACTATCTCTGGTTTCAAGAAACGGACAAGAAACTACTCAAGAAGATTAACGCCTTGATTAAGGATATTAAACGAAGTCCCTTTGATGGTCTTGGTAAGCCAGAACCCCTGAAAGCAAATCTCTCTGGCTACTGGTCACGCCGAATCAATTCTGAGCATCGTTTGGTCTATGAAATCAAAGACAACAGCGTTGTGATTGTAGCCTGTCGATATCACTACCAATAGCGCGGGTAATGCAGTGATGCTGGAGAATAAAATAATCAGAGGCGATCGCCAATTCACATCATAGGAGCGATCTCCATCTGATTCGGAAGAATTGTGAGGTAGCCGTCACTCTGGGTGATGCCATGCCTCGAAAACCCCGTGACCTTAGAGCAGAGTTTTGCTACCACGTCACCACCCGCTGCAACAATCGAGAGTTTCGCCTGACTCGGTTTGAATGTCGAGAGTTACTGTTGTTTGCGCTCAAAAAGTGTCAGGCCAAGTTTGAGTTCAAGCTCTATGGTCTGTGCATCATGAGCAACCATGTGCATTATTTGTTGGAACCCAAAGAGCCTGATGACCTGCCCAAGATCATGCATTGGTTGAACTGGTACACGGCTATGTTTTTCACCTTTGGTGAAACAAAAGAAAGCAACCGGATGCTCAACCGCACGGGTCACTTTTGGGAGAAGCGCTATCACAGCACCGGATTTGCCAAAGACGACAAACGTCGAGCGTTGAATACTTTACGCTATATCCACGGCAACCCGAAGGCAGCGAATATGCAGCAGGGGTGGTTTTATGACTTCAGCAATTATGGAACTTATGATCGATTAACTCAGGATGGTCTGACGCAGTGGCATCCAGCGTTTTTGATGTTGGGCAAAACGCTGGAAATTTGTGCAGCCGCCTATCGAAAGTTTTGCAAAAAGTATCGCCCTCAGCCCAAACCAGAGCGAAAGAACCACTGGGGCAGCAAGCTGCTGGCAGGGCTAAAGATCAAGAAAAAATCGCAAAAAACATCGCCCGGACAGCTCAAACTCTGGGAGCAATGGGAAGCGCAACTGGATGAAGCCCACGCGATTACTGAAGTGTTTTTGAGGGCAAATAGCTACAACCCAGAGTACGCAATTACGCAGATACCCCGGTCGAATCGGTGCCAGGTATCGGATCGTCAGGAGGTCGATTCGTCGTAGTTTTGCGGGCTTAAATAAATATTTTGGATCGGACTGGAGCCTTTATCTGCTACAGTTTACAATGCGCGATGCGAGAGAAGAGAACAACCCAA
>JGI12210J13797_11219540_pt1 | contig 18173 bp, 18 predicted proteins | sample ElkSlonscriptome_3_FD_13797 | JGI IMG/M metagenome (IMG submission 13797)
CGGGCGCCTGCACACCCGGGCGCCTGCACACCCGGGCACCGCGGGGCACCCGGGCGCCTGGACGCATGGACACGTGGATCGGTGAGCTCGTCGCCCGCGAAGGAGACGATCTCTTCGGCGTGCATCCGCGATGGACCCCTGCAACCTAGCAGCCCGTGGTCTCTCGGGGTCTCCCCCACGGCATCGTCGTTCACACCATCCCCACGCATGTTGACAGCGTTTCGTGACCAAGGGCGGGACTGGTGGCAGGATCGGGTTTGGTCGTATGGTGCGCCCCCGTGACGACCCCTCCCTTCGCACTGATCGTATGCATCGGGCTGCTGCTCGGTACCGGCTGCCGAGCACGGTACGACGCCTCGGAGCCCATCAAGGCGATTCCCCAGGCGTGCTGCTCCACGGGTGATCCCGAGCTGAAGCACTTCGAGGGATGCCGCCCCACCGGCCGCTGCAAGGCCGGCGAGCCCTACTGGATGCGAGGCGCGATCATGTGCGGTCCGGTCGATGAAACAGCGTGTTCGGGCGGTCGCTGCTGCGAGTACCGGGTTCCCGAGGCGTCGACCCCCGAGCCCGACACCACGGAATCCGAGCCGTCGACCGCTCCGACCGAGCCGTCGAACACGACCGAGCCGTCGAACACCACCGAGTCGAACCCTCCGACCACCGAGTCCGCGCCGGCTTCGGACGAGCCCGACACGAGCGAAGCGACCCTCGAATCCGCGCCCGAGACCGCCCCTGATCGTGCGTGAGGTTACCGGGCTTCTCGGGGATTGGGGGTTGATGCTCATGTCCAATGCTGCGAGGCTCTTGCCCGCGCCAAGATGACCTTGGCCACCACGACGATAGAGGATCTCATGCGAAAGAAAATCGCCCTGATGTGTGCCCTCGTGGCGCTGCCCGTCATCGGCTGCTCCTACGGCGGCGTTGCTGCCCACAGCAACGGCAAGCTGTACGTCGCTCGCAACGACGGCTTCCTGTTCGGTGCGCTGCGCAACTTCTATGAGTGCACCCCCGACGGCAACGGCAACATGACCTGCGTCGCCATGGAAGGGAAGCCCTAGGGCTTCCTCCTGCTCGAGGTCGGCCGCTCTCCAACATTCGGAGAGCCAACGGCCGATGAGAGAGGAACTTCATGCGAAAGACGATCGCACTACTCTGTTCCCTGACCGCACTGCCCATCATCGGGTGTTCGTACGGGGATATCGTGGCGCACGACAACGGGAAGCTCTATGTCGTTCGACAAGACGGCTTCCTGTTCGGCGCCCTGCGCAAGATCTACGAGTGCACCCCCGACGCCGGCAAGCTGTCTTGCGTGGCCGTCGAGGGCAAGCCCTAGGCTCGACCCACTCGTTTTGCTGATGATGCGCCGCCCTCGATCGTCGAGGGCGGCGCATCTACGTGAGGCACGGAAGGGAATCGCCACCATGCATGCATCCACCTCGATCGTACGGAGCCTGATCCTCGTCACCCTGCTCGGGAGCGGGGCGGGATGCTTCGGGAGGGACGAGGGCGCCGGCGAGCCGGCGCGTGCTCGGGCGCGGGCGGAAGACCCGGCGCTGACCCACACTTGGAACCTCCCGGCCGGCTCGTCTCGGGTGGTGCAGGGCGACCTCGGTTCGAAGCCGCCGGAGCTGGCCGATGCGCTGATGAACAACGGGGCGATGCCTTCGTTCGCCCACCAGGCCGCGTCGTCGTGCGATGCCAAGGGCGCGCTGAAGACCGCCGGCGACGTGGCGCTGCGCTTCGAGATCACCAACGGCACGCTCTCGGCGGTGCACGGCGACCCGCCGGGCCCCGCCGCTGATTGCTTCGCCGCGATGCTCGGCGAGCAGGCCTCGCTGTTCGAGAGCGTCCCCGAGGGTCGAGGCCTGGTGCGCTTCCAGCTGTCGGCTCCTCCCGCCGAGGGCTGACTCGCTCCAGGCTCCCGGCGCTCGACGCTACGGCTCGGCGCTCAGCGCAAGCCCACGCGTTGTCGAGGCTCGTCGGGCACGTCGTCGAGGGCGATCTCTCCCGACACGGGCTCGGAATCGGCGGCGGCGTGGTGCATGGAGGCACTCTGGCGGGAGCGCGGCCGGACCGAGCCCGTGCGCTCGCGATCGACGACCTGGCCGCTGCCGGTGCTGCTGGGACGACGACGGAGGACGGGAGCCCCCGGCTCGGGCCGCACGACCCGGCGCCCGACGGGCTCGGCGCCCGAGGCCCAGGGGGCGCGCTGGGAGGGCAGCGGCATGGTGACGGCGATGTCGGCCGAGCGCCGCGCGGTGGGTACGTCGAGCTCGGGGAGCGCGGCGGGGTGCCGCCGGGTGGCGAAGCGCTCCACGACCTCGACGGACTCCTCGCTCTCTACGAGCGGAACGACCGGGGCCGTGATGGCCGGATCCCCGACGGGGAGGACCTCGCCGGTGACCCTGGGCGGCGCCTGACCGTCGCCCTTGCCGTCGCCCTTCCATGCGGGCACGGAGACGGTGCGATCGCGACTCCGTCGCTGGACCACGTCGTCGCGCAACCGCTGGGGCGCCGTGACCCCGGCCGCGCGAGCGGAGCGGCCGCTGTCGTTGGCCGCAGGGGCGAGCCGACCGGAGTGCTCGCCGGTGGTCCTCGTGCCGGGCCGGGACGCTTGAGCGGGATGCCCCTCGTGGTGCCCTCGCGGACCGACGGCCTGCGCGTACAGCCCGCGCAGATCGGCCACGCTCTCCTGCACGCACTGCCAGCCCTCGAGCTCCTCGAGCACCTGCGTGGCCGAGGCCGGGCGTCGCACCGCGTGTGGCTGCAGCAAGGCGCACAGCATCGATCGCACCGGGCCGGGGAGGTCCTTGCGACGCAGGCTGGGGATGCGGTCGCGGTAGATCTCTTGGAAGAAGGCGTCTTCGTCGGCGCAGTGCCAGCGGAAGGGGCGACCGTCGAGCAGTTCGAACAGGATCGCCCCGACCGAGAAGAGATCGGAGCGCGCATCGGCCTCGCCCTCGACCTGCTCGCGCGGCACGTAGCTGAGCTTGCCCAGCGCCTGCCCGAAGCGCGGCGTGGCCTCGACCCGCTGCGCGATGCCGAAGTCGACCAGCTTCACGTCGCCCCGAGAGGCGACCATGATGTTGTGCGGGGTGACGTCGCGGTGGACGATCGTGGTGCCGTCGTCCTCTTCGACCGACAGCGCGTGCACGTGCTCGAGCGCCCGCAGGATGCTCACCGCCACCTCGACGGCCTCGGCCACGGGCCAGGGGCCACCGACGCGACGGGCGAGGTCGGCCAGGGTCACCCCGTCGACCAGCTCCATGGCGAGGAACGGACGGCCGCGGTGCTCCCCCATGTCGAGCACCGAGACCACGTTGTCGTGGCCCGAGACGGCCAGGGCCATCCGGCACTCCTGAGCGAACATCTCGCGCAGAGGGGGCTCGGAGCCGGCCGCGAGCAGCTTGATGGCACACCGGCGCGGGCCATGGAGCGAGCGACGACGGGCGGACCACACCTGGGCCATGCCGCCTTCACCGAGGAGACGGAGGAGCTGGTACTCGCCAAAGTCGGAATTCATGGAAGCAGCCCTGGGGGTAGGGCGAAGGGCACTCCACGCCAGGGCGCGGGGGGAACGTGGCCTCCGGTTCCAGATCTAAACCCCATGAGCCTCAAATGCACCAAAAGAGTGGAAATTCGAGCGAGGGCACGGTTTCGGTCGCCGATTAGTTCATGGTCAAAACCGTCTCGGCAGCGCTGCGTAGATCGCGACTCGCGATCGAGGCCCGATTTGGTCCGGGGGAGACCTAGGGCTACATCCCTACTACACGGACGTCGGGCACCCACACGCCCCCGGCGAGCTCGCGGATCCTCCGGTCTTCTTCGGAGCGGCGCGTGCCCACGGGCAGGATCATGACGCGGGGCGGATGGAGGTCGTCGCGCTCGCGCAGGTAGGCGTAGGCGGCGGAGCGGCGGCGCAGGCTCTGGTCGATGCGGGTGGACAGCAGACCGGTGAGCTCGGGGACGACGTAGCCCTGCACCTCGAGCCGAACGAGCAGCGCCCGCGGCCGGTGCCGCTCGACGCGCTGCGAGCCGGTGCGGGCCATCCAGCCCAGCTCGGTGTCCTTGAACGCGTCGGGCAGGCGCATGGTGGCGGCGGTGCCGGGCAGCGCGGCCACGCCCCGGGGCACGCTGCGGGGATCGGGGCCGATCTCGGCGGCGACCAGGGCCGGATCCTCGCGCTGGAAGGCCTGGCGGATGCTGGCGGTCAGCCACGCGCCGGCGACGGTGCAGCCCTCGAGGGCGACGTCGGGGGGAGCGGGAGCGAGGCGCACCACGCGAGGCCGCGGAAAGGGAGCGGGCTCGGAGGGCGCATCGAAGCCGACCACGCGCACGTGCTCGTCGGTGCGCAGGCGCAAGAAGCCCAGCGGCGAGGACACGACCAGCTCGTAGCGCTGCCCGAGCACGGCGTGCTCGGGCAGCACGGTCTCGTCGGCGTAGACGCGGCGGGCGTCTTCTTCGGGGTTGCCGTAGGGCAACAGCTCGATGATCTGGCTGCCCACCGCGAGGGTGAGGGCGTGGTCGGGGGGGCGGAGGGTGGGCAGGCCCAGCCGGCCGCTGCGGTGGACCCACCCGGAGGTGGCGACGCGCACGTGGGTGCGGACCTCCTCGCGCAGGTCGTGCTCGGCGAGCACCAGCCGCAGCGATCGCAGCCGACGATCGAGCCCGCCGCGGTAGACCGATTCCAGCCAGCGCAGGGTGAGCAGGCTGGGCACGAGCATCAGCTCGGGGTCGAATTCCTGGAGGCGCTCGAGCACGGCGGCCGGGTCCTCCACGCGGTCGATGGCGAAGACCTCGGCGTCGAGGGCTCGAACGTCGTCGCGGGCGAGGCGGTCGACGATGGGGTCGACGCTGCGGCCCCGCAGCAGCGCCACCCGCTTCAGCGCGACGTGGCGGCCGAGGTAGGCGCGCCAGATGGCCACGACCGCGCCGCGCTCGTGCTGGCCGCCCGACAGCTCGCGGGCCCGAGCGTCACCGGGATCGACCAGGCCGAAGCCGAGGTGCTGCTCGACCTCCCACTCGTGCCGCTCGCGATCCATGATGGGCAGCGAGGCCCGCAGATCGTCGAAGTTGCGCAGGCGCCCCAGCCCCAGCTCGCGACCGATGCGGGTGGGACCGAGGTGCTCGATCATCTGCGACAGGCAGCGCTGCCGCGCCGGAGGGCCCGACGCCATCGACGACAGGTTCTCCCAGAACGCCCGCGGTCGCGACCATCCCCGCGGAAATGACGCGAAGGCGCGCCTATCGGGCCGCTGCTGCCCCGAACTCTCAGCGGCAATCGGTGCCCTTCTGCAGGCAGTCGCCGAAGTTGCAGCTACAGCGCACGGAGCCGCCGTCGGGCAGCCGCGTCTCCCAGCCCTTGGTGTAGCACTCGCCGAAGTTGCAGCTGGTGCGCGCGCTGCTGCCGTCGGGCAGCCGCGTCTCCCAGCCCTTGGTGGCACACTCGCCGAAGTTGCAGCTGGTGCGCGCGCTGCTGCCGTCGGGGAAGCGGGTCTCCCAGCCCTTCTGCATGCACTCGCCGAAGTTGCAGGTGGTGCGGGCGGTGCCGCCGTCGGGGAAGCGCGCCTCCCAGCCGTTCTCGAGGCACTTGCCGAAGTTGCAGCTGACCCGGATGGTGCCCTCGCCGGTGCGGATCTCCCAGCCCTTGGTCATGCAATCGCCGAAGCTGCAATCGCCGGCCGCGAACACGGCGGCGACCTGGTACTGGGCCTGCTTGGCCTCCATGGCGGCCGCGGCCGCGGCTTCTTCCTCGGCCCGCCGGCGCTCCTCTTCTTCGAGGCGCCGCTGCTCCTCGGCCCGGCGCTCCATCTCCCGGCCGTGGGCGACCAGATCGCCCTTGATGCCGGACCACTCCAGCCGCTCGCCGTCGCCTCCGGCCGCCTTCAGGCACGACTCGACGAAGTCGGGGACCTCGGGCTCGGCGACCAGCGGGCGCACGGTGGGGCAGGCCTGGACCACGGCACCGTCGACCGCGGGACCGGGCGGCAGCGCGAGCAGGGCCAAGAACGGCTCCATGCGGGCCTCGGCCTCCAGCGAGGCGGTGTAGGCCGCGGCCGCCTCGTCGCTCTCGCCGAGGAGCTGGTGCATGTCGCCGCGGGCCAGCTGGAGCGCCGGGGCGGCCTCGGGCTCGGCCGACAGGGCCTGCTCGAGGTGGCCGAGGGTGGAGCGGGCCAGGCCCGGGCCGTTGACGTGCCCGCGCTGGACCGCGCCGGAGCGGTAGGCCTTGGTGGTGAGCTCCGACAGCGCCAGGGCCCGGGCCGAGGTGACCCCCTCGGCGTCGAGCTCGGCCCACGCCGCCTCGACCTCGGCCTGCAGCGCTTGGTCTTGGCGGGCGAGCTCGGCGTCGCGCTCGGCCGTCTCCTTGGCATTCACCTCGGACTGGCTGGCGGTCTGGTTGGTGCCGAACATCGGGCCGAAGAACCCGCAGCCCCCCACCGTGAGCGAGAGCATCAAGGCGGAGCGAGCGGCGACACGGAGACCCTGGGTGACCATCGGGGCCAAGTAAGCTCTCCTACCCGGGCGGGTGTCAAACCGACGCCGCGGGTCAGCGCCCCAGCTCGGCGCGGAGCGTGCGGATGACCGCGTCGACCTGCTCGCAGCGCTCGGCCAGACCGGGCTCGCGCTCGTCGTGGGCGAGCCGACCGATGGCGGACCGGAAGCGCTCGAGGTGGGCGAGCGCCTCGCCCTTGCCGCCCGAGGCCAGCAGGGCGCGGGCCAGCCCGTAGTGCGCCTCGGGATGATCGGGATCGCAGCGCAGGACCTCGCGGTAGGCATCGACCGCCTCGCCCATGGACCGCGCCTGCAAGGTGAGCTCGGCGAGGTTCAGCCGGGCCTGGACCTGGTCGGGATCGTGGCGCAGCGCCTCCTCGAAGTGCTCGCGCGCCTCCTCTACATCGCCCATCTCGGCCAGCAGCCCGCCGAGGTTGGTCCACGCGGCGGCCAGCCGAGGGTCGAGCTCGAGCGCGGCCTCGTAGGCGTGGCGCGCCCGCATGAGCGCCTCGGGCTCGGGCTCCTCGTCGCCCCACTCCTCCTCGAGCTGCTGCGCGAACAGGAACCACTCGTAGGCGGTGCGGGGCGGTCCGTCTTCGTCCTCGTCTTCGTCGCCCGGCTCGTCGACCCAGGGCAGCGCGAGCACCTCGGCCGCGTGGTCGCGCAGGGCGGAGACCTCGAAGTCGAGCATCAGCTGGCCCGAGCCGGCCTCGAAGCTGTGCGCAGCCTGGTCGACCACCTCGTCGACGACGACGCGATCGTTCTCGCAGCGGATCCGCAGGTCGTGCAGCGGCGCGCGGACCCGCGGCAGGGTGGTGCGCAGCGACTCGAGCTGGCGACGCACCCGACGCAGGGGCAGCCCGCCGTCGAGCAGGCCCTTGGCCACCTTCACCGCGATGAGATCACGGAAGCTGTAGAAGCGCCGCTCGCCCCGTCGGGCCGACGGCACCAAGAAGCCCGTCTGCGACCAGTAGCGCAGGCGATGCTCGGGCAGCTCGAACAGCCGAGAGACCTCGCGGACCGAGTACGTGCCCTCGTCGTCGGCGGGGAGGATCGATGGGGAGACCTTGGTGGCCACCACGGGCATGGAGACTAACCCCGTCGCCTCGTCCGGGTCGCCATCGCGTCGATGTCGACCAGGACCGACGCTCCGTCGGCTCGCACGCCGATTTCTGCGGCCAGGGCCAAGGAATCGGGCTCGGTCTCGGCCAGCCGAGCAAGCTCACGCAGGGCCAGAGTGTGGAGGCGCTCGTACACGTGGGGATCGTTCTCCATCAGCTCGGCCACGCGGCGGGCGGTCGCCTCGTCGGCCGGCTCTCGAAAGTGCGTGGCGCAGCGCGAAAGCTCGATGGTGACCATGACCGTGGCGTACAGCCGGTGGTCGGCCGCCCGCCGCCCGCCGAGCTCCTCGCCGCCCTCGACCACGAGGTCGGCGTTGTCGAACAGCACCTCGAGGGCGCCGGGCGAGAGCATTTCACGGATCTCTCGGCGGATGAGCTGGACCCGGCGGACCCGAGCCCAGCGCGGCCCCGCCAGAGCGTCCGCGGAGGGCGGATCCGGCGCGTCTCGGCGCGGCCGTCTCGATCGTGTAGTCACCAGACCTACATTCTCCCGAAGGAGGGGCGTCGATCTCAAATTCTCGACGATTCGGTTGGACCACGCGGCTGTTTCACCTGCGTGAGACGGGCTCGCAGCCTGGGGCGTAACCCGGAGGCGGCTGGAAACGCCCTATCCTCTGAGCGATGTCCGACGCACCCGACGTGTTGTTCGTGATGGATCCACCCGAGACCTTCGATCCCCGGGCGGACAGCACGTTCGTGATGATCACGGAGGCCATCGCCCGCGGCCATCGTCCATACGGGACGAGCACGGCGGGCCTGAGCCTGCACGGGGCGGAGGCCCGCGGCCGGGTGGCGCCGGTGGAGCTTCGCGAGGGTCGGCTGGCCTACGCCGAGCCGGCGCGCACCCGCCCGCTGCACGAGTTCGGGGCGGTGGTGATGCGCAAGGATCCGCCGGTGGACCAGGGCTACCTGGCCGCCACGTGGATCCTCGACCACGCGGGCACGCCGGTGCTCAACGGCCCGGCGGGGCTGCGCACGCTCAACGAGAAGCTGTCGATCCTGCGCTTCGGCGAGCTGGTGCCCCAGACGTTCATCTCGCGCGACGCGGCGGAGCTGCGAGAGATCCTCGCGAGGCTGGGCGGGCGGATGATCGTCAAGCCGGTCTATGGCTACGGGGGCCGCGAGATCCTGCTGGCCCGCGAAGACGACCCGAACCTGGGGAGCCTGCTGGAGCTGGCCACGGCCGAGGGCACCCGCTGGACGGTAGCGCAGGAGTACCTGCCCGCGGCCGTGGAGGGCGACAAGCGGATCCTGCTGGTCGAGGGCGAGCCGATCGGCGCGGTGCTGCGGGTGCCCGCTCGCGGGGAGCTGCGCAACAACTTCCACGCGGGAGGCCGGCCGGAGGCCAGCGATCTGACCGACCAAGATCGCGCGATATGCTCGGCGGTGGCGCCGATGCTGCGCGAGGCCGATCAGTTCTTCGTGGGCCTGGACGTGATCGGGGGCCGACTCACCGAAATCAACGTGACCAGCCCGACCGGCATGCAGGAGATCAATCGGCTCGCCGGGCTCGAGGGTTCGCAGACCATGCAGGCTCGCTTCTGGGATGCGCTGGCGCTGCGCCTGCGGGCGCCCTAGGCGTCTGGTGGCGGTCTGGTGGCGGCCGCTCGGCGCCACCGACTCCGACCCGGGACCGCGGCGGTGCGGGCGACGGGACCACGGGTCTGCCGATCGCTTGGCGGCGCGGGTGGATCGTGACAAAGTGGCACGCGCTCCCCCACCTCCGGCCTGGAGACTCGATGTCGGACAAGCCTGCAAACCTCCGCGAGCTCATCGCCAACGAATTGCCCCGTCTATACGCGTTTGCGTTCCACATGTCCGGCTCCCGTCCGGAAGCCAGGGCGCACGTCGACCAGCTCGTACGAGATGCCAAGGCCCAGGGAGGCGACGCGCTGCTCGCCGACCCCAACCCCAGTGATGCCGCGCTCGGCCTGATGGCCCGCACGATGGAGGAGAACCTCGGGCGCAAGTCCGACTTCAGCTTCGAGGGGCTGGACAACCTGCTGCGCAGCGACATCACCCGCCCGATCGACTTGAGCGGGGGCGTGCTGCAGAACTCGCCGCAGAAGGTGCACCTGATGCTGTGGGAGCTGAAGCGCTCCTGCCTCACCGCCACCTTGTGCTGCCTGCCGCCGGGGGTGCGCGTGTCGTTCGTGCTCACCGATCTGCTGGGCTACTCGCCGGCCGATGCCTCGCGCTTGCTGGGGATCAAGGAGAGCGCGTACCGAGTTCGGCTCACCCGGGCCCGCAAGCGGATCGAGGACTACCTCACCCCGCGCTGCGCCCACGTGGATCCGCAGAACCCGTGCACGTGCACGGGCCGGCTGGTGATCGCACTGGACGCAGAGTTCATCAAGACGCCGGCCCACACCCTCGACATCCCGCACGAGCCGCACGACGCCGACGGCCCGCGGCGCGACATGGGCAGCCTGTACCGCAGCCTGCCCAGCGCCCAGCTCACGCCGGACGAGCAGTCCGAAGTCCTCGGCCCGCTGAGCTGAGCGGCCCCGGCCGCGCCCCGACGGGGCCCGACGAGCCCAGTGTCCGCCCGACCCGGCGGCGCTGGGCTCTCGTGATCTGGGCGCTCGCTCAGGTGGCCGGCGGCGGCGGGACCACGGCCACCGGGCAGGGGGCGCTCGCGGCCAGATCGCTCGAGACGGAGTTGAGCAGCAGCCGCTCCATGGTCGACAGCCGGCGCGAGCCGGTGACCAGCAGGGCGGCGTTGGTCTCGGAGGCCAGGTCGAGCACCTGCTCGATGACGTGACCCGGTCGCACCACGGCCTGGGCCCCGGTGATGCCCTGCTGCTCGAGCCACGCGGCGAGCTCGCGCACGGCGTTGGCCTCGGACTCGGACGCGATCTTCTTGCGGGAGGCCTCGGGCAGGTAGTGCGCGCCGTAGTTCTCGGGGACGGACACGGCGTGGACCATCACCAGCGGCCGGCTGAGATGGGCGGCCGCGCCGGCGGCGAAGTGAGCGGCGGTGGTGACCCCCTCGCAGAGGTTGGTCGCGCAGATCACCGGGCCCGCGGCGGTGACGTGGGCGGGCTCCCAGTCGGGCGGCACCACCACCACCGGCGCCTGGAGGGTTCGCAGCATCCGCCGCGCCACCTTGCCCAGGCGGAACACGTGGTGACCGCTGCGCGGCGCCTGCCGCCCCACGACCACCCCGCCCGCGCCATGCTCGACGCGCGCCTTCTCGAGGGCCTGCTCGGCGGTGTGCCCCTGCACCACGTGCAGCTCGCCGAAGATGTCGGTGGCGTTGGCCTTGCTCACCGTCACCTGGGCCTGCTCGCGGGCGCCCTGGGTCAGCTCGTCGAGGTGGTGGTAGCGCAGCGCGGCCTGCAGGTGATCTTCGACCAGCACGTGGATCCCCACGAAGCTCGTGTCGCCCTTGCGACCGTCCGACGCCAACCAACGCGCGAAGCGGAGCGCCCCCTGCCCCGCGGGACGAAGATCGAGACCGACGATCCAGCGGTTGGCGTAGGTGCTCATCGACTCGATCGTCCGTGCCCCCGCCCGCGCTGTCAATGTCAGCACAGCGGCGTGGTGAGCCGCCCCAGGTCGAAGCCCCGAAGCTCGATGCGCACCACCTGCCCCGGTGCGAGCGCGCTGACCCCCTCGGGCGTGCCGGTGTAGATGAGGTCCCCGGGCTCGAGGGTCATCACCGCGCTCACGTAGGCGATGACGGTGGCGAGATCGAAGATCATCTGCCCCAGCGGCGCGTCTTGGCGGCGCTCGTCGTCGAGGGTGCCGTGGATCCGCGCGTCGTCGGGCAGCGCCCGCCCCGGGGGGCACAGGCGCACGAAGGGCCCGCAGGGGGCGAAGCCGTCGAAGCCCTTGCCCCGCGTCCACAGCTTGTCGCCGCGCTGGAGATCGCGGCAGGAGACGTCGTTCCCGAGGGTGTAGCCGGCCACGTGGTCCAGCGCGCGCTCGCGCTCCACCCGGGTGGCTCCCCGGCCGATCACGGCCACGAGCTCGGACTCCATGTCGATGCGCTGGTAGCCCCGCGGCAGCGGCAGGGCCTGGCCGGAGGCGAGCAGCGACGAGGTGGGCTTGAAGAACAAGATCGGCTCGTCGGGGACCTCGTTGCCCATCTCCTCGGCGTGCGCCCGGTAGTTGCGGCCCACGCAGATGAGCTTGCCGGGGCGCACGGGCGGAGCGAGCACGTAGCGCTGAAGCGGCCCGCGCAGGCCGCCGGCGAGGGCGGGCGCGTCGAGGGCGACCGCGTGGGCATGGGCGTCGGCCCGGCCGCCGAGGCGGGGGATGGCCGCGGCGAAGGGATCGTCGATCTCCTCGACCTCGGTGTCGGGCCCGGGAGCCCGGCCGTCGGTCCACAGCCTCACCACGTGCTCCCGCGCCTGGTCCGGCTCGGTCACGCGCCCCACCCATGCGATGCGTTCACCCATCGCCTCCGACCCTCGCGCGGGACGGGCCCCCGGACAAGGGGCGGCGGGCCGGAGCGGCCAGACGCAGGCTGGAGCGCAGGCGGAGCGAGCTTTGCGCGCCCCGGGGCGGGACGCTCGGCCGACCGCCCCGGCCGACGCCCGGGCCCGGCGTCCCGCGTCCCGCTCGGTGCGCCCCGCGTCCCGCGTCCCGCGTCCCGCGTCCCGCGTCCCGCGGGCTGCTATGGAAAAGGGGTCCCACTCCGAGGATCGCTCCCATGTTGTTCCGCCAGCTCTTCGACCCCGAGACCTCCACCTACACCTACGTGCTCGCCGACGAGGACACGCGCGAGGCGGTGCTCATCGACTCGGTCAAGGAGCAGGTCGAGCGCGACCTGACGCTGGTGGAGGAGCTGGACCTGAAGCTGGTGCACACGCTCGAGACCCACGTGCACGCCGACCACATCACCGGCGCGGCGGAGATCCGCAAGCGCCTGGGCACGCGCTCGGTGGTGGCCGCCCGCGGCGGGGCCAGCTGCGGCGACGTGCAGGTGAGCGACGGCGACCGGGTGACGTTCGGGCGGCACGCGCTGGTGGTGCGCACCACCCCGGGTCACACCGACGGCTGCGTGAGCTTCGTGCTCGACGACGAATCGATGGTGTTCACCGGAGACGCGCTGCTCATCCGCGGCTGCGGGCGCACCGACTTCCAGCAGGGCGACCCCCACCGGCTGTACCGCTCGGTCCACGACAAGATCTTCAGCCTGCCCGACGACACCCGGGTGTACCCGGGGCACGACTACCGCGGGCACACGGTCAGCACGGTGGGCGAGGAGCGGCGCCACAACCATCGGCTGGGGAACGGCCGCTCGGAGGAAGCGTTCGTGGAGATCATGGACCAGCTCGACCTGGCCCAGCCCAAGCGGATCGGCCAGGCGGTGCCGGCCAACCTCAACTGCGGGATCGATGCGGCCCCCACCGCGATGGCCCGGTCGAAGGGCTCGCCCTTCGTGCCCGGCGAGGTGGTGGAGGTGGAGGCGGCGTGGGTGGCGGGCAACACCAAGAGCGTGTTCTTGGTGGACGTGCGGACGCCCGAGGAATTTCGCGGCGAGCTGGGGCGGGTGGAGGGAGCCCAGCTGGCCCCGGTGGATCAGCTCGAGGCCATCGCCGAGGCGTGGGAGCGCGGCCGCCCCATCGTCACCATCTGTCGTTCGGGAGGCCGCAGCCTGCAAGCGGCGCACGTGCTGCGCGAGATGGGCTTCGAAGAGGTGGCGTCCATGCGGGGCGGGATGCTGGCGTGGAACGAGGCGGGGCTGCCCAAGCGCACGGGCTGAGCGCATCCTTGCTTGCTTGCTACAGTCCCCGGCCATGCTCCGCTCGCTGTCGTGCTCACTGCTCGCCCTGCTGCTGACGACCAGCTGCCAGAGATCGACCGCCTCCACCCCTGCCCCTCACGAACCGGCCGAGGATTCCGCGAGGGCCGAGGGCCACGGCCCCCAGTCGCACGCGGCGTCGACCCCGAACGCGGCGCACGACGGGCACCACCACCACCGGCACCATCGCTTCGAAGACGCGGAGCAGTGGGCCAAGATGTTCGACGATCCCGCTCGCGACCAGTGGCAGCGGCCCGAGGCGGTGATCGATGCGCTCGCGCTTGCGCCCGACGCGACGGTGGCCGATCTCGGGGCGGGCACCGGCTACTTCTCGGTCCGCTTCGCCCGCCGCGTGCCCCAGGGCCGCGTGATCGCCAGCGACATCGAGCCCGACATGGTGCGTTACCTGACCCAGCGCGCGACGAAGGAGGGGCTGAGCAACATGGTCGCGGTTGAGGGTTCACCCGACGACCCGCGCCTGCCCGAGGCGGTCGACGTGGCGTTCATGTGCAACGTGTATCACCACATCGAGGACCGCGAGGCGTTCTTCGGGCACGTGCTCGAGCGGCTGCGGCCCGGCGGGCGGGTGGTGATCGTGGACTTCAAGAAGGATGCCCCCGACGACGTGCCGGGGCCTCCTCCGGAGATGCGCGTGGCCCAAGAAGAGCTGGTCGCTCAGCTCGCGCCGATGGGCTTGGTGGTGGTTGGCGCCGACCGTCAGCTGCTCCCTTACCAGTACGTCGTGGAGCTGAAGCCCGCGGCGCGCTGAGCCGACTGTTTCGACCAAAAACCTCCTTGACGCGAGCACGGCTCGCGCTTAGTTTGAAGTCGAAACGAGGCCGAGACCCCAACGGCCTCGGCCGCGAGCCCCGTCCCCCCCCCCTTCCGAGGGGCTCGCATCCACCTCCTCCCCTCGATGTCGCAGCCTCTGCCACATCGGGGGCGGGGAGGTGCTCTCTACCCTTTCTTGCTCCTCTTGCTTCTGGATGTCGCCCGCCATGGATCGCATCTTCATGCACCCCGCGCATCGAGCCGAGCGGGCCCCCTTCGTGCTCGCGAGCCACTGGCTCAACACCGACGGTCGCATCGAGCTGTCGAAGCTCCAGGGCAAGGTCGTGGTGCTCGCGGCGTTCGAGATGCTCGACCCCGAGTCGGTGATGCACGGGCTGCCCCAGGCCATGCGCATCCGCGAGGCGTTCGAGCCCAGCGACGTGGAGGTCCTCGGCCTGCACCCGTCGTTCGTGGCCCACCAGGTCCGCGGCCCGCTGACCCTCGCGGCGTTCCTGCTCCAGTACGGCATCGACATCCCGGTGGCCATCGACGTCCCCGGCGACGAGCGCGAGGCCTCCACCATGGAGAGCTACGGCATCGCCGGCACACCCTCGCTGGTGCTCATCGATCGGCTCGGTCGGCTGCGGGCCCACGTGTTCGGCCGCCCCTCCGACATGCAGGTGGGGGCGAAGATCGCCGAGCTGGTGGCCGAGAACCGCCCGCAGCCGGTGGTCCGCGGCCGGCGGCCGCGGCTCATCACCCCCATCGACACCCGCGCTCCCCGCGCCGAGGGGCCGTCGATGTCCTGGTCGAACCTCTGAGCTCAGCGCACCGCGATGCGGTGCGGGTGGTCGGCGACCAGCTCGCCGATCTCGGTCGACCAGGTGACGCCGCGCTCGTGCAGCTCGGCCAGTAGTGCGTCGCAGCGCTCGGGTGCCACCGCCACCAGCAGGCCCCCCGAGGTCTGCGCGTCGCACAGCAGCAGCTGATCGGGCTGGGTCGTCTCCTCGCTCCAGTCGACCGCGTCTTGCAAGAAGCGGTGGTTGGCGTGGGTGCCCCCCGGGGCGATCCCGGCGCTCACATAGGCAACCGCCGCCTCGAGGGCGGGCACGCGCGCGCGCTCGATGACCGCGCCGCACCCCGAGGCGACCACCACGTTGCGCAGGTGTCCCAGCAGACCGAAGCCGGTGACGTCGGTGGCCGCGTGCACGCCACCCTCGCCCACCCCCACCGCGCTCATCGCCTCGGCCGCGGCCCGGTTGAGGGTGGCCATGATCTCGATGGCCTGGGCGATGGCCGCTCGGGTGTCCTCGTCGTTCTTGGCCGCGGTGGTGATGATCCCGGTGCCCAGCGGCTTGGTGAGCACCAGGCGATCGCCCGGCCGGCCCCCCGCGTTGCTCACGACGCGATCGGGGTGCACCAGGCCGGTGACGGCCAGCCCGTAGATCGGCTCCTCGCTCTTGATGGTGTGCCCGCCCACCAGGTCGATGCCCGCCTCCTTGGCCTTGTCGGCGCCGCCACGGAGGATCTCGCCGAGGATCTCGACGTCGAGCTCGGCCGGGAAGCCCACCAGGTTGAGCGCGGTGAGGGGGCGGCCGCCCATGGCGTAGACGTCGCTGAGCGCGTTGGCGGCCGCGACCGCCCCGAAGTCGTAGGGATCGTCGACGATCGGCGTGAAGAAGTCGGTGGTGAGCACCAGGGCGCGCTCGTCGTCGAGCCGGTAGACCGCGGCGTCGTCGGCGGTGGAGCTGCCGATCATCACGTTGGGATCGGTGATGGGGGGCAAGCGCTGCAGCAGCGGGAGCAGGTAGCCGGGAGGCTGCTTGGCCGCGCACCCGGCTCGCTTGGCGGTCTTCGTGAGTCGGATGGCCATGGGACGGCCGCAGTATACGACCGACCGCGGCGGCCGCCCGCTCCGTGCCCTTCTTTCTGCGCGACACGCTGCAGGTCGATCAGCTCCTCCTTCATCAGGACGGCCAGTAACCTCGTCAGCAACCCATCGAGCCTGTCTCCGTGAGCCACTCGAAAATCGGCCAACGTATGGTAGTTGGTGGAGACTCCGCCGCAGATCCAACGGTAGGCGTTGTCCCTCGTGCACAGCCGCTCCAGCTGCCGTGCACTACCGACTCCCTCCGCCGTCACGAACAGCCACCGCGTCAGGAGGATCTTCGGATCGATCGCAGGGTGTCCTGGCGCGTGCTCTCGCGCCTCGATCACATCATAGAAGGCTCGGAGGTCCAGCTTGCCGACCAACTCCCACAGCACACGAGCTCGATGGCCCTCCGGCAGCAACGAGTCCAGGCTGTACTCGCGGAACTCGAGCTGATTGCGCTCCGCTTCTCGTAGCCGTGGCTTCCCTTGGGGGTTCCGTGTCCGTGCCATCGCTGCTCCTGGTCGAACCTATGAGCAGTGGCGCGAAGCCGCTCTGGAGAGCCTCGGTGGTGCGAGCGGGGGCAAGCGCCGTCGTGGCAGGACGATAGAGAAGAAGAAGATCCGGACTCTCGAGCGCGACCTGCGTCGCAAGGAGAAGGCCCTCGCTGAGACGGCAGCGCTGCTCGTTCTCCGAAAAAAGCCGAGCTTGAGAAAGCATCTCCCGAATGATAGATTTGACTGCATGTGTCGTTCAGCACAGCGCACAGTGCACAGCGGCCATCGACATCGTCTACGAGAAGACGGATCCATGAAGACGGCAACTACCTCGCCCGTAGCCCTCGTCGGCGCTCTTTGTCTCATCGGGATCTCTTCCGTCAATTGCAGCGACCGGTCAACATCCCCAGAGAACGAGCGCGAAGAAGACTGCGAAACATTCTGCAATCACGAAGAATTGTGCTTTCCGGGAAAGTCAGACAATGATCACACGAACCCGGTCGACATGGACGAGTGCATGGTCTGGTGCACCGAGGCTCCGAACTGGGGACCGGAAGGCGATCTCGAATGTCCTGAGAAATTCAGGACGTACCTGGACTGTCTTCAGCAACTCACCTGTGATGAGTACTACGAGTTTCACACCGAATCGGGGCCCGATCGACCCTGCAGAGAAGAACAAGGCGCATCTACGCCTTGTCGTTCGCGCAGGTGAGCGTATCGATCCCTTGACTTCGTCGACATCCACATCGGAGGAGCGAGTCCAAGTCGCGAAGCTGCACCACAGGACGTCTGTCACCTGCGCCGAGCCCAGCGCCCGAGGTCCTTCTGTTCACTCGTGAATCTGACGTGAGTCGGCTCGTGCACTCGGGACACTGCCCCCCGCCCGCTACTGGCCGAGCTTGGCCTTGACCTTGGCCAGCCGAGCGCCGGCGTCGCGGTGGCCGAGGTCCTGGGCCTTGCGGTACTGGACCTTGGCTTCCTTGTAGCGGAAGACCTTGAAGTACGCGTCGCCGAGGTGGATGCGGTAGCTGCCCCGGTTGCCCGCGACGTTGACCGCCCGCCGGCCGTAGGTGACCGCCTCCGGGTAGTCGCCGCGGGCGAAGTGCACGCGCGACAGGCCGTCGAGCGCCCGGTGGCTTCGGTGGTCTTGGTCGAGGGCGCGGTGGAAGAGCGTCTCGGCCCGGCCCCGCTTGCCCGAGGCGAGCGCCGACAGCCCCTGCTGCACCAGCTCGGCCGAGCGCTGGACCTCGCGCGGGGCGACCACGTCGTCGCGATCGCTCCCGTCGTCGCCGAGCTCGTCCTCTGGCTCGGGCTCGTCGGCGACGACCAGCTCCGGCGCCGGCTTGGCGTCGGGCTTGCGAGCGGCACGCTTGGCGCGAGCGGCCACCTGGGGGGAGGCGGCCTCCTCCTGCTCGATGAGCTTCTGGATCCGCAGCTCGGTCTGCAGGCCGTGCTCGTCCTCGTTGTTGCCGATCTCCTCGAGCTTGCGCACGCGCTCCTTCTCGTCGTCCTCGGCGAGCGCGAGCAGGGGCTCGCTGGCCGACAGCTCGGCCGCGCCGAAGTCGAGGGCGGCGGACTTGCGCTGCAGCTCGGACAGCGAGCCCGGGGTCATGGGCGCGCGCTCGCGGGCGCGCTCGCGGGTGGGGTCGAACACCAGGGCGGCGATG
>JGI12210J13797_10579692_pt1 | contig 18140 bp, 16 predicted proteins | sample ElkSlonscriptome_3_FD_13797 | JGI IMG/M metagenome (IMG submission 13797)
CCTTTCCCTGAGGCATGAACTGGTCCCACGCTGCGGCGCTCGGCGTGACGCTCGTGCTCGGCTGCACCGAGCCGAGGGTGGCCCCCCGGCCTCCGCCTCCGGTCCCCACGGCGTCGACGTCGGTCGCGTCCGCGCCGCTGCCGCCACCTTCGCCACCTCCGGCCCCGACGGTACCGCCCTGTGAGGTTGCCGCTCCCGGCACCCCCGAAGCGCCGCTGGCGGGCGAGCGCCTGCAGAAGGCGCGCAACGCCGAGCCCCATGCCGAACGGGTCGCCTTCGCGCGGACCCTCGGCGTGACGTGCGACCCTGAGGCGCCCAACTTCGATGTGGCCTTCGCCCAGGCCATCGCACGCTTCCAGCGGCGCTACGGCCGCTTCGAGGATGAGGTGACCGGCATCGTCAACTGGCGCACCAACCGTGGCCTCAAGATGGTGCACCCCGAGCTCCGGGGGCCTGAGCATCGCTGCCAGGGCGAGGTAAAGCCGAGCGACAGCCCGCTGCCTTCGTGTTTGCTCTATTGGCCCAAGGCCACCGAGGAGCAGCGCGGGTTCATGCACCGCGTCTACGAGATCGCCCAGACGCGGGCGGCCAAGCGCCGTGGCTTCGTGCTCGCCGCCGACGAGGTCGACGTGATCGAGACCGGCCCCTGTCCGGGCAAGCCGGCCGATGTCGAGCCCGACTGCCGGCGCGCGCACTGGGCGCAGCGCGACGCAGCCCACGCGGCCAAGCGACTGCTCGACGCGGCCCGGGCCGAGTTCGACGCCGACCGCAAGCGGCACGGCCAGCGGAACCTCATGGTCTACACCGGCTACCGCTCGGCGGTATTTCAGGTCGAGATCTGGGAGTATCACTTCCCCCGGCGCTACGCGACCACGCGTCGTGCTCGGCGTCGTGCGCGAGGGGGCGAGCACGGGGAGGCCGCGGCGCGACTTCTCGCTCAGTACTACGCCGGACGCACCGCGCCCCCCGGCTACAGCCTCCACAACCGAGGGCTCGCCATCGATTTCGGCTGCGTCACCGACGACGGCGGATGGATCGGATCCACGGGGAGCTTTCGCCGCGCGTGGAAGACGTCGGGCTGCTTCCGCTGGCTCGAGCGGAACGCCGGTCGCTTCGGCTTTCGGCTCAACGACTCCATCGACGAACCCTGGCACTGGGAGTACCACGGGCCCAAGGGGTGACGCTCAGCTCTGGTGGGCGCCGTAGCGGTCGTCGCGATCGTCGTCCGGCACCACCTCGTCCGGCTTCACCTGCGGCTCGAGCTTCTTCACCTTGGGGCGGCGCTGCTTTCGCGTGCGCGGCGGCACGAGCTGCCGCATCTCCTCGAGCTTTCCGAAGCAGAGAAGTCGGTCGCCGGAGAGCAGCTCTCGGCTCGGCTTCGGGTTGGGCATGACCTTGCCGTCGCGGTGCAGGCTGAGCACGTTGATGTCGCGCTCGCGAAGACCCGAGCTCTCGAGGGTGACACCCTTGAAGTCGCCCCCATCCGGGATGCGGATCTCGGTCACTCCGTACCCGCGGCTCACCGTGAGCCGTTGGCGCAGATCGATCTCGGGGAAGTCGACCTGGGCCGCCATGTAGTCGATGATGGCGCCCGCGATGTCGAGCTCGGTGCAGGTCTCGATCCCCTCGAGTCCGGGGGACGAGTTGACCTCCATGATTTGCGGCCCGTCGTTGGCCTCGAGCATGTCGACCCCGGCCACCCTGAGGCCCATGATCTGGGTAGCCCTCACGGCCGTCTCGGCGTAGCGGTCGTCGAGCTGGACGACCTCGGTGCGGCCTCCACGGTGCACGTTGCTGCGGAACTCCTGACCCTGGGCGACCCGGCGCATGGCGGCGATGACGCGGTCGCCCACCACGAAGGCGCGTACGTCGCGGCCCTTGCTCTCGGCGACGAACTTCTGGAGCAATACGTTCTGCCGCGTGCTGTGCAGCGTCTCGATGATCGCCTCGGCGACCTTCTCCGTCTCGGCGAGGATCACCCCGACGCCCTGGGTGCCTTCGAGCAGCTTGATGATGACCGGTGCGCCCCCGACCCGTGAGATGGCGGGGAGCACGTCTTTGCGATCACGCACGAAGGTGGTGGCGGGGATGCCGATGTTGTGACGGCTGAGCATCTGCAGACTGCGCAGCTTGTCGCGCGAGTTGGCGATCCCGTTGGAGGTGTTGGCGCAGAAGACATCCATCTGCTCGAACTGCCGTACGACGGCGGTACCGAAGTAGGTGATCGAGGCGCCGATACGGGGCAGCACGGCGTCGTAGTGGCTGAGCTGCTTGGACCGGAAGAAGAGGTCGGGCCGCCCCTCGTCCAGATCGATGCTGAACTTGAGGGTGTTGAGGATCTTGACCGTGTGTCCGCGGGCTTCGGCGGCCTCACGCAGCCTCCGCGTGGAGTAGGCCTTGGGGCTGCAAGAGAGAATCGCCAGCTTCATGGTGTGGTAAGCCTACCCCAGAGGGCGTGGCGGCGAAGACAAGCAAAGGAAAGAGTCCCCAGATGGTGGTGGGCTGGCGCGAATGGGCACACCTCCCCGAGCTCGACGTGGCCTGGCTCAAGACCAAGGTCGACACTGGAGCCCGCACCTCTTCGCTTCACGCAGAAGACCTCGAGTACTTCGAGCGCGGCGGACGAGAGATGGTGCGCTTCGTCGTCTTTCCCCGGCAGCGGAGTCGGGCGGAGGGCCGCCCGGTAGAGGCTCCGCTGCTCGAAGTTCGCAAGATCCGCAGCTCCAACGGGCAGCAAGAGGAGCGACCGGTCATCGAGACCACCCTCGACCTCGGGGGCGAGCGCTGGACCATCGAGCTCACGCTCGCGCGACGCGACTTGATGGGCTTCCGCATGCTCATCGGACGACAGGGACTACGGGAACACGCCCTCGTCGATCCCGGGCGCTCCTTCGTCACCGGTCGTCGCCCGAAGAAGCGCGGGAAGTCGACGTCCGCGGCGAGGTAGCATGTCCGCGGGGCGCATCTCACCTCGGCTCGAGCGGGTTGTTCGCAAGCGCCTGTTGCCGGTGGTGCGGTTCCTCTTCCGGCCTCGGCTCGAGGGCGCGCAGCACCTGCCGCGAGACGGCCCCTTCCTTCTCGTAGCCAATCACTCGGCCGGGATAGGCATCGCGGAGATCCTCAGCTTCATCGCGCTCTACGTCAACGACGTGGGGACCGATCGGCCTCTCGCCGGCTTTGCGCACCCCATCGGCTTTCGTTTCGGGGTGACCCGGCGCTTGTGGGAACAGGTCGGCCTGGTGCCGTCCACCTACGAGGCGGCCGAGACCACCCTCGAGGCCGGGGTCCCCATCCTGGTTTTTCCCGGGGGCGACCACGAGACCCAGCGCCCGATCTGGCAGGCTCGCCGCGTGGACTTCGGGGGCCGGCGCGGCTTTCTCCGCATTGCGCTCGAGGCGGGGGTCCCCATCGTGCCGATGGGGATCGCGGGCAGCCACTACACGGTGCCGATGTTGTTTCGGGCCCGGTGGTTGGCCTGGGTGCTCGTGTTGCCGCGTCTGATGGGGATCAAGCGCTGGGGCGTCAGCTTGCTCGGGCTGGTGGGGGCCATCGCCATCGCGAGCATGAGCTGGGCCTGGCCCTGGCGGGTTGGGCTCGCTTGGCTATGGCTGTCGTCGATATTGACCTACTTGCCCATCTTTCCCGCCACCATTCGCTTTCGGATCGGAACGCCGCTGGCGCCGGAGGTGCTCTTCGTCCCCGAGGACGAGTCGCTCCGGGGGGCCTTGGCCCGCACTGAGGCGGCGGTGCAGGAGCTCGTGCGGGCTGCCTGAGGGGTCAGCTGAGAAGGCGGAGCACGAGCCCCGCGTTTTGGTTGGCCTGCGCCACAATGCTCGCCGCGGCCTTCGCTCGGATGTCGAATTGCGCATAGGCGGCCGACTCGGAGGCGATGTCTGCGTCGAGGATGGAGCTGAGGGCGATCTGATGATGGGTGCGCGTGCGCACGATGGCGCCCGCGGCGCCGTCGAGGCGGTTGACCGAGGCACCGAAGGTGGCCCTCTTCTGCGACACCTGCTCAATGGCCGTGTCGATGGAGGACAGCGCAGAGGTGGCATTGCTGCCGGTCCCGTCGCTGATGAGGGTCGAATCGATTGAGAGACTCGAGGTGGAGATCCCCCCAAAGCCGACGTCGATCCGATCCTGGCTCGAGGTGCCGGTGCCCACCTGAAAGGCGATCGTGTTCGACCCGCCCGCCAGCAGCTCCGTGCCGTTGAACTCGGTGGCGTCGCTGAGCCGGTCGACCTCGGAGAGCAGGGCTTGGTACTCGGTGTCGAGGAGGTCGCGGTCGGTGGACGTCAGGTCACCGTTGGCGGCCTGCGTCGCCAGCTCGCGCATGCGAATGAGGGTATCGGAGATGCTCGCCGCGCCGCTCTCGGCCGTACGGGCCATCGACAGGCCGGTCACGGTGTTGGTCTCCGCGCGTCGGTAGCTCTCGATGCGGGAGCTCAAGCGCTGGCTGATGGCCATACCCGCGGCATCGTCGGCGGCACGGTTGATACGTCGTCCGCTTGCGATGCGAAGGCCCGCGCGGGCACGCCCGGCGTTGTGTCGTCGCAAGAAGCTCTGTGCGAAGAGGGATGTCAGGTAGCTCGAGGTGTTCATAGAGGCCTCCGGAAGGGATGGTTCGACCCCGGCTGTCCACTCCTCCTGAGCGCCTCACCGAGGCCATGCCGCTTCCCTGCGGCCGCTATGCTGCGTCACCGTCCATGGACGGACGACGCTGAAGAAACTTGAGACGGTGCGACGTGCGGTCCGCGGCCTCCGCCGCGATCGATGCCATGATGGGCGGCGTGAAGGCCAAGCCCCCATCGCTTCTCCGTGTCGCGCTCAGAGCGCTCCTCTCACTCGTCTTCGCGGGAGTAGGGGTGGCTCATTTCACCCATGCGGAGCGGTTCGTCGCCATCATGCCACCGTATCTGCCGTGGCACCTGGAGCTGGTTTGGATCTCTGGGGTCTTCGAGATCGCGGGGGCCATCGGCCTGTGGATCCCCCGCCTGCGGCCGCTCACGGGCTGGTGCCTCATCGCGCTGCTCGTCGCGGTATGGCCCGCCAATCTTCAGCATGCGCTCGATCCTCCGCCGGGGGCCGACCTCGGCGTCTTCGGCTGGGTACGTCTCGCGTTCCAGCCGGTCTTCATGTTGTGGGCGTGGTGGGTGAGTCGACCTGATGCCGCACCGTCGAGCTAGCCGTGGGAGTCGCTGCGCACGATCGAGCTGGCCCCTCTGTGGGCACATGTGGTCTCGGAGGCGCGCCGTTTCGAGGGTGGGGGACGATCGTCGGAGCACGGGCGTAGGCCATCGGGTATCATGCGAGCGGTCATGGTCGATCGCCGAGAGCACGAGCGCGTACTTCACCAGCTGCGGCTGACGTTGAGCGGCGCTGAGGGCCAGTTTGGCGGTCACTCTGTCGATCTCAGCGAGGGCGGCCTGCTGCTCGTTTGCGGGCGCGAACTCTCCTTGGGGACGCGGTGGCAGCTACGGCTGCACCTGCGCCGTGGATCTCTCACGCTGCCGATCCGCGTCCTGCGACAAACCGTGGCCGGACCGTCCCCGGCCTACGGCGTGTGCTTCATCGAGCCCTCGCCCCATGCACTCGCGGCCCTCCGTGCCACCGTGGCCGAGGCCGCGATGCGGCAGGCGCTCGGCCCCGTGACCGACGCCCCTCGTCCGAGGGTTCAGAGCCATGTTCGGCTTCGCATCGAGAATGCGCCCCCCATCTCCACCGACGGCCGTGACGTCGCCTCCGATGACGAATCCGAGACCGTCGGCTGAGCCGACGACCTCGACGACTCAAAAAAGAACGGTGGCGCACGCCGAGAGGCGTGGCCACCGCATCGTCACCGAACGCACAGCCTGTAGGGTCACGGCCGCGCGACCGGGGGCGTCTGGGTCAGGGGAAGCTCTGTCGACAGATGTCGAAGCCGGTGGGCGTGGCGAGCTCTGGGGTGTCGGCGTCGATCGACAGGAGGAAGGCCACCAGGTCGTCGACCTCCGACGCGGTCGGGACGAAGACTGGGTTGCCCGCCTGAAGGTGGTCGGCCCACTTCGGGTCGCTCAGTAGCTCCTCGAGCGAGGCGGCCTGGCCGTGGTGGAAGTACGGAGCACCCACCGCGAGACCGTAGAGCGCGGGGATGTTGAAGCCCTTCTCACCCTGGGCGGTGGAGCCATTGGCCTTGAGCTCGAGCGCGGTCGTGGCGCCGGCGTCGCCAGGCACACCAAACGTGCCGGCGTTGCGGATGGCACAGGCGACCTGGAAGGGAGCGATGCCGGTGCCGGGCTCGGGGCCGATCTCTTGGGTGTGCTCGTTCCAGGCTGCCGGGAAGCCGGCCGGGAAGGCCGTCTCCGGAAAGCTGGTGGACGTCAGGGTCGTGTTGTTGCTCGACGAGGGCGAGAAGAAGAGGCGGCTCACGGTCCAGCCTGCGCCCGAGTGGCACTTGTCACAGCCGCCCGTCTCGAAGAGCTGAGCACCGTTGGCCACGGATGCCGTGTCGGCAAACCGGGCTGCCCGCGGCGGGCGCACCGTCTTGATCCAGGTCTCGATGTCGTCCCAGTCGGTCGTGCAGTTGTCGGCCTGGGTGTCTTGGATCTCCTTCACCGGCGTACCGAGCAACCCGTCGGGCGGGCCCGGGAGGGCCGAGGGGGTCTCCTGGGCGAGGTCGCCGCAGCTGGGCGACTGGGTCACAGCGCCGAGACCACCGCTCACGCCACGGGTGTTGCGCTCGAAGTCGTGAATCTCGTCGAAGATGGCCGTCCAGTTGAAGATGCGCTGGACCTGGCTGGCGCCCTTGGAGAAGGAGCCGTCGAGCGAGGTCGACTGACGGGGGCCTGCGGCGAAAGACCAGGTGATGTTGTCGGTCAGCCCGTCGGGGTGGCAGGAGGCGCAGTCGCTCCAAGCGTTGTCGGACCAGCGGGCGCGTCCGGTGAAGAAGAAGCGCAGGCCGCGGTTGCGGCTGATGGCCTCCGGATCGGCGGGCGGGTTGCTCGCCTCGACGGTGGTGGTCTGGGCCTGCATGGTCAGGTCGATGACGCCGAGGCGCCGGGTGACCCAGCAATTGACGTAGGCTCGCTGATTGCCGTGACCGGTCACGATGCCGATGGGAGCTGCGCAGCCGTCAGGGGCACCGGCCGGGGCAGGGCCGACGTCGATCTGGTCGTTGAAGCTCGAGCCGATCTGAATGCCGAGGGCCTCGTTGTACTCCACGCGCTGCACCACGTTGGCGCCACGGCTGAGCACGTAGGCGATGTTGTCGCCCACGAAGTCGACGTCGACGATGTCGGCGAGGAACAAGCGGGACTCGCCCTGCGGGATCTGGTCGCGCACGAGCTTGGCCAGGTTCTCCGTGCCGACGTTGCTCGTGTCCTCCGAGAAGGTATCGAGGTCGGCGACGTAGACCACGGGTTGAACGTTCTGGTTGAAGGTCGGGGGACCCTCGGGGGAGGCGGAGACGCTGGTGACGTAGATCTTCGAGCCAGCTACGGCCACGGAGTACAGCTGGTTGGGGGAGGTCATCTTGCTCGGGTTGCCGAAGCCGCTGTCGACGGGAGCGAGCGTGATGGCCTGGACCGGATTGAGGTCAGCGAGGCTGTAGGTGCGCACGCGGCCCTGGCGGCCGGTGTCGCTGGCCTCGCCGTCCGGGGTCACCTCTCCGAAGAACTCGGGCACGATGAGCAGCTCGTCGTCGTCCTCGCCGTCAGCGTCGTTGGTAACCGCAATGGCGCGCGGGTTGTGGGGCGCGTCGATGGTCGCCTCGATGGTCATGGTGGCGGTGTCGATCACGCTCACGCGACCTTCGGCCCACTCGGCGACGAACAGACGACGACCGCTCGGCGACAGCGCGAGCCCGGTCGGCTCGCTGCCCACGGGGAGCGGGTCGCTGACTGTCGGGCTGCCAGTGTCGATGCCCGACACCATCACCACCGTTGCGTCGGCCCGGTTGGCGACGAAGGCGGTGCGGTTGTCGGGATGGATGACCACGGCGCTCGGCTCGTCGCCGGTGGTGACCTTCGCGGTGCGCGTGTTGTCCTCGGCGTCGAAGATCGAGATCGAGTCGTCGCCAGGGTTGGTCATGATCACGCGCGTGTCATCGGTGGAGATGCCGATGTTGCCCGACTTGCTCGGACGCGTGAGCTCGAACGACTCACCCCCGCCTCCAACGCCGCCGCTGCCTCCGTCTCCGCCGCCCGCACCAGGGCCAGTGGCCTGGCCGCCGGTTCCCGAGGGGTCGACGGGATCGTCGTCCCCGCAGCCACCGAGGCCGCTCGCGGCGCCGGCCACGAGGGCAAAAGTGAGGGCCACGCTGCTCAGTGCAGCTCCTTTGATGTCTGTTCGGCGCACGGATCCCATCCGTGGCCGCCTGCTTCGAGGTGCCATGCAAACCTCCAATTCGAGTGTCGGGGAGAAGGAAAGAAGCGCCGCGCCACCGTTGCGTGGCCCGGCTCGCCCTCCCGTCCATCCTCAGCGGGTGAGCCCCATGAGCTTGCGCACGGTCGAATGGCTAAGCGACTTAATGCCGCTTAATCGGCGGCTTGCCTGGAGCGTCGGGCCGTCTCGCGCAGGTAGGTCTGGACATCGAAGCGCGCTACGCTAGGGTGTCACTTCGATTTCACATTCACGCCACAAAGGGGTTCGTGATGGCCAAGCTAGTCAACAAGAAAAAAGCCAAAAAAATCGCAGAGAAGGTCGCGGAAAAGGTCGCGAAGAAGGTCTCCAAGGGCAAAAAGCAGGAGAAGAAGGTTCGCGCCAAAGCGGTGAAGGCTGCCCGTAAGAACGCCAGCAAGGGCAAGCCCAAGGCGGTCAAGAAGGCCGCCCGCAAAGATGCCCGCAAGGCCGCCAAGAAGGCCCTCTGAGGAGGACACTCGCCGACCCCTCGAGGTCGGCGACCTTCACGAAGACTCCGGGTCATCGAGACACGGGGCCTTCGTCAAGGCCGCCGGATTTACCGCCACGCGCTGAGGCGCATGTCGATCTCGATCCCTGATGGTCGCCGCCTCCCCGGTGTAGGCTCTCTCTGATGGCCGCCTACAGTGGTTGGCTGGCGGCGGCGCTCGTGCCGCTGGCTGCCCTCATCCCCCTCATCGTGCGCCTGCAGCGCGGCAAGCGCGCGGCGCCCGGAGAGCCTCCCATGCGCATCCACGTGGCGATCGGTCTCGTGGTGGCCGGAACGAGCTTCGTGCACACGCTCCTCGCCGTCCTCGCCCTCGGCTCACCTCAGGCCATCGCCGCCGGGGAGCTGGCCATGGGCATGGGTGCCCTGGCCTTCGTCATCCTGCTGTCGCACACCGGGCTCGGCCTTCAGCTGCGCCAGCAAAAGCTCCGCCGCCGGTCGAACAAGCGCCGCCAGCACGTGATCACCGCCACCCTCATCACGCTCGCGATCGGGCTCCACGCGGGCCTCCTGCTCACCGCCGGCCCCTGACCGAGCGCGTCCTCCAGAGTGTGAGCCAGTTTACAGGTGGCTGGAGTTCATCGTTTTTCTGGCCCCTTGCCGGAACCCTGCCGCTCTCACTGTGTCTCCTCTACGTAGCCAAGGAGGCATCATGTTGAACATCATCCACGAAGCAGGTTGGGGCGCGTATCCCGTCATTCTTTTCGGCGTGTCCGCCATCGCCATGGCGGTACGGCACTTGGTATCGCCCTCGACGAAGCACCAGACGACGACGAAGTGGCTGATGGGCCTCACCGTCCTCGCTGGCTTGCTCGGCACGGCGACCGGGGTGCAAAGGTCCGCCCAGTTCATCACCAACGTCGGCGCCGATGAGCGCTGGATCTTCCTCACCGGGCTCTACGAGTCCCTCCACAACCTCACCATGGCACTCGTCCTCGTGACCTTTGCCATGCTCGGGCTGTTCGGAGCACATCTGCGCCAAACCCCCGACGCGTCGGCGCCGTTGCCGGCGGAGTAGCGAAACCGCGGTTGGGTCGCTGTGTGAAGGTCATGCTCGCACCTCGGCCCACGCGTGCACGACCTCCGTCGTCGCATTCAACTTTTCAGCCTACGTTGAACTTCGGTGTGTACCTTGATGTAGGACCCGGTCCCCTGAGACGATGGCTCCCTGTCATGCGGAAGCTTCTCGCTCTAACTTCTCTCGTCGCGGCCTGGGCTGGGTGCACGGGCAACGTCGGCGACGGCGGTGGTGAAACGACCCCCCCCGTCACGACCGAACAGGCGGTCGGCGCCGGACCGATGCACCGCCTCAACCAGGTCGAGTACCGCAATACGGTACGCGACCTTTTGGGGACGGCCATGGATCCGGCGGCGAACTTCCCCGCCGACGACGTCAGCTTCGGGTTCGACAACGTGTCGGCGGTGTTGACGACCTCGCCCCTCCAGGTCGAGCTTTGGGAGCAAGCTGCGCGAGAGCTGGCTACCGAGGCCCTGGCCATCCCGCAGGCCGCGTCAGAGACGCGGGTCGAGGCGGAGACCCTCACCGGTTCGGTCGGCACTGCCAACGGCGAGGCGTGGAACCTCTACAGCAACGGCGAGGTAGGGGACTTCTTCGACCTCGGGGGCGAAGGCGACTACCGGATCCGCGCCCGCGTATGGGCCCAGCAGGCTGGACCCGATCCGGCCCAGGCCGCCATCGGTGTGGACGGTCAAGAACTCCAGACCTTCGACGTCGACGGGGATGCGAACGCGCCCGAGATCATCGAGGTGACGACCGCCCTCACCGGCGGCTCGACCCAGATCGCCGTTTCCTTCCTCAACGATTTTTATGACCAGAACGGCGGTGGCGACCGCAACCTTTACGTGGACTGGATCGAGGTCGAAGGGCCGCTCGGCGTGAGCGGAACCAACCCGGCCCGTGAGCAGATCGTCACGTGTGATCCCACCGAGGTGACCTGCCGAGCGGACATCTTCCGCACCTTCGCCGGTCGTGCCTGGCGACGGCCGGTGACCGAGGAAGAGGTCGCCACGCTCGAGGGGCTGGTGCAAGTGGCCCTCCAAGAGGGTGGCGACGTCGAGGACGGACTCGAGGTAGCCCTGACGGGCATCCTGCTCTCACCGAGCTTCGTCTTCCGGCCGGAGCTCGACGCGGACCTGAACAGCCCCGTGCCTCACGCCCTCACCGATCATGAGCTGGCGTCGAGGCTCTCCTACTTCCTGTGGAGCAGCATGCCCGACGACGCGCTCTTCGCGGCCGCCGAGGCGGGCACCCTCCACGAGCCAGAGGTGCTCTCGGCCCAGGTCGACCGCATGCTCGCCGACCCCAAGGCCGCGGCCCTGGTCGACAACTTCGCCGGCCAGTGGCTCCTCATCCGCGCCCTCGAAGACCACGTTCCCTTCTACGAGGCCTTCCCCGCGTACGACGACACCCTGCGGGAGTCGCTTCGTCAGGAGCTCGAGCTCTTCTTCGGGGAGTTCTTGAAGGGCGACGTGGGTCTCGACCAGCTACTCACGGCCGACTTCACGTTCCTCAACCAGCGCCTCGCCGACCACTACGGGCTCCCCTTCGACGGAGGCGCCGAGATGCAGAAGGTGACCGTGCCGGCCGAGCGTCAGGGGCTACTGGCCAAGGGCGCGCTGCTCACGGTCACCTCGTATCCCGACCGGACGTCGCCCGTGAAGCGCGGTGTCTGGGTGCTCGAGCAGCTGCTCTGCACGGAGCCGCCGCCGCCGCCGCCGGGGGTCGAGGCCTTCGAGGCGGAGGAGACGCCGACGCAGTCGCTGCGCGAGCGACTGGAGCAGCACCGGGCCGACCCCGCGTGCGCAAGCTGCCACAACCTGATGGACCCCATTGGCCTCGGCCTCGAGAACTACGACGGCATCGGCCGTTGGCGCACCCAGGACGCTGACGCCTTCGCCATCGACGCAAGCTCGGAGCTGTCGACCGGCGAGAGCTTCGAGGGCGGCGCCGAGCTCTCCGGGCTCCTCACCCAGGACGACCGCCTTCACCACTGCATCGCCGAGAAGCTCTTCATCTACGGTCTCGGTCGAGACGTACAGACCGAGGATGAGCACCACATCGAGGCGATGCTCAGCGGCTACGCGGAGGAAGGTTATCGCTTGCCCGACCTCATCAAACGCTTCGTGACCAGCCAACCCTTCCTCACCCGTCGCGGCGTCGAGGAGGCCCCATGATCCGCTGGAAGACCCTTCGCACCCGTCGCGCCGGTCGTATCTCTCGCCGTGCTTTCCTGGGCGGGGCCGGCGCGGTGCTCACCCTCCCGGTTCTCGAGTCGATGTTCGGTGACAAGGTGGCCCAGGCCGACGACGCCTTCCCTGCCCGTACGCTCATGTTCTACGTGCCCTGTGGCATCCACATGGCGGCCTGGACCCCGTCGGCGACCGGTGCCGGCTACGCGCTCACGCCCATCCTTCAGCCCCTGGTCAACGTGCAGGAGAAGCTGAACATCATCAGCGGCCTGTCCAACCAGCCGGCCGAGTCGGACGGCGCGGGCGACCACGCCAGCGGAACCAGCGGATTCCTCACGTGCGCCCACGCCAACAAGAGCGAGACGGAGATCGCGCTCGGCATCTCCATGGACCAGGTCATCGCCAATGCTATCGGCGACCAGACCCGGATCCCCTCCATGCAGATGGGTATCGACGGCGGAGGCAACACCGGTGGCTGCGACTCCGGCTACAGCTGTGCCTACACGCGAAACATCTCGTGGGCCTCGGTCGATCAGCCCCTCAGCAAGGCCACCAGCGCCCGCGTCGTCTTCAATCAGATCTTCGAGGGCGCCGACCCCGAGGCGAGCGAGGCCGAGAAGGCGCGGCGCAAAGCCTATCGTCTCAGTGTGCTCGACTACGTCAACGACGAGGCGGTCTCGCTTCAGTCCAAGCTCGGCGCCGAAGATCGCGCCAAGCTCGACGAGTACCTCACCGGCATCCGCGAGCTGGAGCAACGCATCAACAAGCCGGCGCCAACCTGTGAAGCCATCCCGGAGCCGCCCGAGGACCTGGCCTACGTCGACAAGGTCGACATGATGATCGACCTCATGGTGCTCGCCTTCCGCTGCGATGCCACACGTGTCGTCTCCTTCATGATGGCCAACGCGGGCTCGAACCGGACCTTCTCGTTCCTCGGGGTAAACAGCGGACACCACCAGCTGTCCCACCATGGAGGCAACGCGGCCAACCACGCCAACCTCCAGACCATCAACACCTGGGAGGTGCAGAAGTTCGCCGAGCTTCTCGAGAAGATGGATGCGGTGACCGAAGGCACGGGTACCCTGCTCGACCACAGCCAGGTCTTCTTCTCGAGTGAGATCGAGGACGGCGATGCCCACCGTCACCACAACCTCCCCGTCATCCTCGCGGGGGGCTGCCACGGCGCCTATACGACGGGCCGGCACGTGGCCTACGCGCCTGCGACGAAGGATGGTGAGCCCATGGCGAACCTCTTCATCAAGATGATCCAGTCGGCCGGCGCCACCGACGTCACCACGTTCGGCGACGACGGTACCGGACCCATCGACGGCCTCACCTGAGTCTCGACGGCCTCGGAGGGGCTAGGCCGCCCCCGCCGGTACCGAATCGACCCCCGGCGGCGAGCGCAGGTCTCGCCGAGCGAGGATCCGGTGTGCGGGGGCCTCGTGACATCTCGTACTGTGTCCTACTCTACCGGCCCGAGGGTTTGCGAGCTACCCATTGGCTCCGTAGGATCGAGGGTTGCACATGCTTCGTTCTCAGACCTGGTTCGCACTTGCGTTTCTCGCTACCGGCACCTCGGTCGTCGTGTCGGGTTGCGATTGGGACACGTTCGATCCCCGCCTCGCGGCCTCGGCTACGGGGGGCAGTGGTGGCTTCGGTCCTTCAGCCGGAGGAACCGGGGGCAACCCGGCTGTCGGCGGCAGCACCACCACCGGGGTGGGGGCGGGCGGTCCGACCGACTGCGGTCGCATCTCCCTGGTGAGCGACCCCTTCGACGGGGCCGAGCTCGACGACGTCAAATGGGACGGGGAGACCAGCTCCGCGAGCCTCAGCGTTGCGGGAGGCGAATTGAGCCTCAGTCTGGAGACGGAGAGTCAGTACGGCTACTCGAGGATCCGCTCCGAATACTTCTACGACATGCGCGACGCCTCGGTCGCGGTGGAGGTGAGCTCGATCACCCCAGGCAGCGATCCGAACTACATCCTCAGCTTGTTCGCCACCCGCGACGGGAACACCAATGCCGAGATGCGCCTCCGGGGTGACCAGCTCCAGGCCCTGCGGCGCCGTAACGGCAACTCGGACGTCGTGCAGTCGGTCAACTACAGCCCCACCAACCATCGTTGGTGGCGTATTCGCCACGAGACCGACACGGTCTTCTACGAATTCTCGGCGGACGGGAGCAGTTGGGGGGTCCTGGCCGAGGTTCCCGACCGCTACGTTCACGACTTCAGCTTTACCCAGGTCGTGGTGGGTTCCTCCTGGAGCAACGAGCCCACCGACATGATGGGGCGCACGGCCGTCATCGGACAGGTACTCGGAGCGGCCAATCCCGGCGCCCCGGACGGGGACGCGTGGTGCAAGACGGAGACGCTGGTCGACGACTTCAACGACGACCCGCGCAAGCTCCAGTGGCGACGCTCGGACGGGGACTCGGGCTCCTTCGCGTTTCAGTCTGACGGCGAGGTATTCCTCGGGCTGGACTGGGGCGACAGCGGTGCCAACTTCGAGTACCGCAGCGCCCAGCCGTACGACATCCGCGACTCGTATGTGAGCGTGCAGATGCTCTCGCCGGTCGACGAGCCCGATGGTCGTACCTATCTCGAGATGGAGAGCCAGGCCGAAGACGACGAGATCGAGATCGGTGTGCTCGCCGACATCGACGACGAGACCATGATGGAGAGGGTACGGCTTCGATGCATCTGGCGGGATGACGGTACCGAGTCCGAGGTGTGTCCGAACGTCGACTACGATCCGAGCACTCACCAGTACTTTCGCATCCGAGAGGAGGCGGGTGCGCTCTTCTGGGAGGTCTCGGCCGACGGGATCACCTACAGCGAGCTCGGGCGTCTGCAGCAGCACCCCTTCGCGCTGGAGGACTTCTGGGTCCGGTTTGGCGGCCGGGCCAACACCGAGATGATCAGCCCGCCCCCCGAGGTGCGGTTCGACGACTTCAACGTCACGCCGACGGGCGACTGACGCTCAGAAGCGCCCGGTCAGCTGGAGCAGACCTCCGCCCGGAAGGGGCGCGATGTCGAGCGCGGCGCTCGAGCCCTCTTCTTCGATGCTCGCGTCGTCCTCGCCACCAAAAAGGACGAGGGCGCCGCCGGTGAGCACACCCGCGCCACCGACGCCGAGCAGGATGTAACTGACCAGCTCGAACGTCTTGCCGGTGTCGACCACGTCGGCCACGCCGGGGTCGTCGCACCGCTGACCTTCGCAGGCGCCGTCGAGGGCCTGAAAGCGACCGGCCGCTAGCGCGCCGAGGATTCCGCCCCCGACGAGGACGGCGCTTCCGGCTCCGAGGGCGATGAAGCCGCCGACCTGCAGCGGGGTGTAGCCGGGGGCCTCGGCAGGAGCCAGTGGGGTCGTCGGTCCCGTCCCGGCTTCCTCAGGCTTCGGCGGGAAGTAGAGCGCAACGTTGGTCGTCTCCCCGGCGACGATGGTGGGCCGTCGAATCGCTTCTCGTCCCTCGGAGGTCGCCTTCACCTCGACGGAGCCGGTGTCCATGGCGATCGCCTCGCCGAGCCGCTCGAAGGGTTTCCCGCCCACGGTGACCTCGGTCGTACGCTCGGGCTCGGCGAGCACGACGAGGAGCCGTCCGACTCTCGGCTCGATGAGGGCGAGCTCGGCGGCCGCCGCGCGTCGGGTGTTGTCGTAATTGGCGTCCCCGGTCTTGGCGGCGTCCTCGAGGGTTGCCTGCAGCACGTTGTAGGCGTCTTCGTACTGCTCGAGGGCGAGGTGGCACTTGCCGATGTAGAGCCGCGCGTTGGGGCTACCGGAGAACTGCCACGCGAGCTGGAAGAGCTGGAGCGCGGGTTGGTACTTCTCGTCTTCGTAGAGGCGCTTGGCCTCCTTGAACTGCGCTTTGGCTACCTCGTTGTCGTTGTCGGCGAACGCGGCGGCAGGAGAAAAGGCGATGAGAAGGGCGAGCAGTGGAGCGAGGATTCGCAGCATCACAGATTGTCGGGCTCGTAGTCCTGCGGGCCGCGGGGGGCCGTCTTGGGTTGCGGACGCGAGGGAATTACGTCGTAAACGTCGCTGCTCCTCGGCTTCCAGTTCGAGGGCGGCTTGGGCGACGTAGCGCTCGTCGAGGCGGTGGCTGAGGGAGCGGCGCTCGCAGCGGTGGCCGGCGCCTCGGCGGAGGCCTGTGGTTCGACCGCCGCGACTGCGGGCGGCTCGGGGGGCGCCTCCGCTGGCGCGGCGGGCGCGCTCCTGGGGGGAGGGGTCGATGCGGCCGTAGGGCGATCATTCATCATGGCCAGCGCGATGGCGCCCCCGGCCACCATGGCCGCGGCGGCGGCGACGGCCATGATCGCCGTTTGCCGCGACTTCGTGCCCGTCGTGCCCGTCGTGTCGCCCGCACCGGTGAGCTGGGTCTCGCTCTGCTCTTGCACCGTCGCCTCGTCGAGGACGCCCGGTCGCGTAGGCGAGGTGGGCTGGCTGACGGCGTCGCGGCTGATCTCGTCGACGACATCGGCGGCGGGGGGAGGCAGTGACTTGATCCGTATCCGGAACTCCTCGACGAACCGCGCCAAGCCTCGACTCGACGGGAGCTTGACCCCGCCCTCGTGGGCCGCGTCTTCGAGGCCGTCGGCAAAGTCGGCGGCGGTCGCGTACCGGTGCTCGGGGACGATGGCGAGCGCCTTCATGCACGCGGCGTCGACGGCGTCGGCAAGGTCGGGGACGTAGGCCTTCGGTGACTCCTGTGCTCCTTCGAGGACCTTGAGCACCAGCTCGCCGTCGTGCTCTGCCTTGAACAGTCGGCGGCCGGTGAGGATCTCCCAGAGACACACGCCGGCCGCGTAGACGTCGGCGCGGCGGTCGATCTGGTCGCCTCGTCCCTGCTCGGGCGGCATGTAGGCGAGCTTGCCCTTGAGCCGCCCGCCGCGGGTGGTGGTCAACCGGGCCTCTGCGCGCGCGACGCCGAAGTCGGTGATGCGCGTGACGCCGTCGCTTCCCACGAGAATGTTGTGGGGTGAGACGTCACGATGAACCAGCTGCAGGACGTGGCCGTCCTTTCCCTTGAGCTCGTGAGCCGCGTGTAGACCCGAGAGGGCATCGATCATGATCCGGAGGGCCATCCCTACCGGCATGCGGCGCTCTTTCTCTCGTAGGGCACGCTGGATGTCCTTCAGCGACGCCCCGTCGATGAATTCCATGACGAGGAACATGGCCTCGTCGGTCTTCTGTACGTCGATGGTGCTGACGACGTTCGGATGGTGAATACGAGCCGCGAGCCGCGCCTCGTCGAGAAACATGGTGTGGAACTCCGGGTCGTCCGAGATGTGCTGGTGCATCACCTTGATCGCGACGCGGCGCTCGAAACCGCCCGCGCCGACGGCACGGCCGACGAAAACCGTCGCCATCCCACCGCGCGCGATCGGCTCAATCGTCTCGTAGCGGCCGAAGCGGAGAGTCATCCGGAGTGAAACCTATAGGAGGGTTGGCGCCACGACAATAGTGGGCAAGTGCCCTACTTCTGGGTATCTAGGCGACACTGTTTCTCGGCGTCTAAGCGACGCTGCGACCCGCCTCGGGGGCGCCGGATGGGGCGGCCATCCCCCGACACCGCTCGAGGGCATCGACCACGGCGTCGCGGTTGAAGGGCTTGAGCAGCGAGCGAGGTCGCCCGTTCTGCTCGAGCACGGCCAGAAAGGCTCGTGCCTCATTCGTGAAGGCGCCGCCCGTCATGAACACGAACCGCTCCTCGTCGCCGGGAAGCAGCCGGGCGACCTCCTCGTAGAGGTCGATGCCGGACATTTGCGGCATCATGACGTCGCAAAGTACGGCGACGTAGTGGTCGATGGTGAGGCGTTCCAGGGCATCGACACCGCGGCGCACCACCTCGACCTCGTAGTCCGGCGTGAGCATGCGCCGGATGGCCTGGCCAACGTAGGGTTCGTCGTCGACCACCAGAACCCTCGCTGTGTCGGACGAGTCCGGGGGCGTGGTCACGCTCACCGGCGGGGCCATCGATGGGAGGGGGGCCTCGAGGAGCCGTGGGTGGGGGAGAGCGGTGACGGGAGACATGGAGTGCGACGCC
>JGI12210J13797_10997934_pt1 | contig 18140 bp, 9 predicted proteins | sample ElkSlonscriptome_3_FD_13797 | JGI IMG/M metagenome (IMG submission 13797)
CCGCGCGAGGGTTTCACCACGGGCTGCTAGAGAGGCCGCGCATGCGCTCGGCCGCCGTGGAACGGATCTCCTCACACTGATTCGGCGCCGCGATATCGCGCACTATGAGGGGCAGACCGGTAACCCGCGCGCGCTGATCGAGACCGATCTGCAGGCGTTCCTCGCCGAGCGCGACGAGCTCTACGGCCCGCGCACGGCGTGGTCCGTGTACACCGGCCCCGAGGGCCGAGGGGCGCTGGTGGTGGTGCGCGACAACCAGCCGGGCAAGTCCGGTCGAGAGGGCTGGGCTCGCTGGGCCGAGCGCTTCCCGGCCGAGCGCATCCTGGGCAAGGACGCCGCCCGCTATGTGACATGGGAGCACCGCGCGGGGGCGCTCGAGATCGACGGGGTGCCGGTCGATCGCTGGAGCATCAAGCTGACCCCGGCCCTTGGCGAAGCGCTGAAGGACGAGCTGTTCGTGGCGAAGGCGGGCGAGGCCCTGGTCGCGCGCGGCGGGCTCGAGCTCCACGTCGATCGCGTGGAGGAAGGGCGAGCGAACCAGCTTCGTGGTCGCTCCCCGAGCAACGGAGCCGTTCCTGCGCGCCGCGCTGGTGGCCCAGGGGGGCGGCTCCCCGGCCGCGGGGCTTCCGAGCATCCTGAGCCGAGGGATCCACCCGCTGTCGCTGTGGGGGCTCGACCTGAAGCGAGCGGCCGAGGCATTCCACGAGCTCGGCGGCGATGAGGTGCCCACGTCCCTGCGGGGGGCGGTGGGCACCGACCTCGCCGACGTCTACGGGGTGACCTACCCTCGCGAGGACGGAGGGGCGGCCGATCTGGTGATCTCGCAGCGGCTCATCGATCAGCTACGCGCGGCGGCGATGAAGTCGTCGCCGTAGTGATCCGCCCCGTCCCTCACGCAAGACGGCGTGGGCGTCGATCGACTGACCGCGCGGCTCACTCACCGCTGGGTCGCGGGCGGGCCCCCCAGCCCCGCGGGGGTCGGGGTGACAGCCGCCCGTAGTGATCCCTCGGGCGGCACCCCGTGACGATCGACGTGCTCATCGATGGATCGGTTGTACGATGCTCGCCGATCGCCCATCGAAGCGCGGGTCCCGACCGCCGGACCCCTCCTCCACGCTCGGCCGAAGCGCCGCGAACCCGTGAGCCCTCTCGTCACATCGTTCGCGCTGATCCTTGCTGCGTTCGCCCTCGTCGGTGGCCTGGCCGCTCGCCGATCGCGATCCACGATCTCGGACTACCTGATCGCCGATGGCACGATCGGGCCGCGACTCACCGCTTTGTCGGCCTGGGCCACGGCCCACTCCGGCTTTGGCTTCATCGGCCAGATCGGGTTCATCTATACCTCGGGCGTGTCGGCGCTGTGGCTGACGGTCGGGTGGTTCCTCGGCGACTATCTGGCGTGGCGGGTCGCGTTCGCGTCGCTGCGAACGCGGGCCGCCGAGCACCGGCCTCAGTCGTGGCCCCAGATGGTCGGGCTGGGGAGCGGGCCCTCCGTGCGCGTGATGGCGGCGGTGCTGACCGTCGCCATGCTCTCGACCTACGCCGCCGCTCAGCTCCAGGCCGGAGCCAAGGCCATGCAGACGGTAACGGGGTGGTCGCACGGGGCGGGCGTGGTGCTCGGCGCCCTGCTGATCGCTGGCTACTCCGCCGCCGGCGGTGTGCGCGCGGCCATCTGGACCGACGTGGCGCAGAGCGTGGTCATGCTCGCCGGCATGGTGACGCTGGCATGGGCCGGCGTCGACGCGTGCGGAGGGCTCGGGGCCATCTACGACGACCTCGCACGCATCGATCCCGCCCTGCTGTCGTGGACGCCCCGAGAAGCGCCGGCCGGACCCGGCCTCTTCGCGCTGGGATGGGTCGTCGCGGGGTTCGGCGTGGTGGGACAACCCCATGTGATGACTCGATTGCTCTCCTTGCGTAGCACCAGTGACGTCGCAGTGGCACGAAAGGTCAATGCGTCGATGTCGGTACTGTTCACCGTAGCGTCTCTCGGAGTGGGGCTCAGTGCGCGGGTGCTGTTGCCCGAGCTCGGGGCCGGAGATGCCGAGCAATCCCTGCCACTTCTGGCATCGAAGCTGCTGCCTGGCGTCATGGTCGGAGCCCTCGTCGCTGCGATTTTCGCGGCCGCGATCTCGACCGCGGACAGCCAAGTGCTGACATGTGCGTCGGCCCTCACGGTAGACTTGACTCGACGCACGGTTCGCTTGAAAACGGTCGAATTCGGCACGATACTGGTCATCGTGGTCGCCGCCGTGCTCGCGTGGTGGCGACCGGCGAACGTCTTTGGCCTGGTCATCTGGTCGTGGTCCGTACTCGCAGCCACGCTGGGTCCCGTCGTCCTGTATGCGACTTGGCGGCGGCCGACGTCGTCCGCGGTGAGTCTCGTCGCGATGCTGGTCGGAATCTCGGTCGTGATCGGCTGGCGGCTCGCCGGCTGGAACTCGATCGTGCACGAGCTGGTGCCTTCCGTCGTTTCGTCCCTCGCAGTATTGATGTTGGGCGACTTCATTGACGGGACCGAAGTCCCTGCTAAGAGTTCGACCGACGATGACATTCGCTCGAGCGCACGCGGGACATGATCCCTCACCTCGCCCGTGATGTGCTCCGGCGGCGAGCGACGAAGGATCCTCTCTCCATGACGTCAGCCCTCTCCACGACCATGCACCTGCTCTCCAGCCCTCCATCCGAAGAGCCCGCGACCGATTATCGCACCTCGAACTGGTTCACCAACGGAGGCGTGGTCCACACCGGACGTGACGGCCACAGTTTCAGCATCGAGGCCACGTTCACGTGCGAGTCCGAGGTCCGCGTCGTCCCCGGTGTGTTCGACACCGACAATCACTTCTTGGCCGAGTACTACCGGGGTTTCGGGCGCTGCGTCGCCGTGATCGACCAGACCGTCGAGCACCACTATGGCGAGCAGATCCGAGCATACTTCCGTGACCACGACGTGCCCTACGCGGCCGAGCCGCTGCGCGCCTGGGAGTCCGACAAGCAGCCCGAGCTGGTCGACGCGGTGCTGATGTGGATGCGCCAGCAACGACTGGCCCGTCACGAGCCCCTGCTCATCATCGGCGGCGGCGTGCTGTGCGACACCGCGGGCCTGGCCGCGGCCATGCACCACCGCCGCACCCCCTACGTGGTGATCGGCACGACGGTGATCGCGGCCATCGATGCCGGGCCCTCTCCCCGCACCTGCGTCAACGGGATGGGGTTCAAGAACCACATGGGCGCCTATCACCTCCCGGTGCTCACCATCGTCGATCGGTCCTTCTTCCGAACCCTCCACCCGGCCCACGTTCGCCACGGCATCGCCGAGGCCATCAAGATGGCGGTGATCGACGACGCGGAATTGTTCGAGCTGCTGGTCGACCACGGCCCGCAGCTGGTCCGGACCCGCTTCGCGACCGAGGGCTTCGACGCCCGCCTGGCCGCCGTGGCCGACGACGTCGTGTTCAAGGCCCTGCGCTCGTACATGCGCCACGAGGGCACCAACCCGTGGGAGACGCACCAGGCTCGTCCTCATGCCTATGGGCACACCTGGAGCCCGGGCTACGAGCTGCACTCCGGTCTGCTGCACGGGCAGGCGGTGAGCGTGGGGATGGCACTCGGCGCGACCCTGGCGGAGCGCCGCGGCTGGATCGGCCCCGAGAAGCGCAGCGCCATCCACCAGCTGATCTCGAGCTGCGAGCTCGCCGTCGACCACCCCGTGCTCGACGACCACGAGCTGCTGATGGAGGCCCAGACCAAGATGATCGAGAAGCGTGGCGGTCGGCTGTGGGCTCCGCTGCCGCGGGGGCGCATCGGGGCGTGTGACTACGCCGACGACGTCTCGTCCGAGGAGCTGCGCGATGCCGTCGAGTACCACCACGCTCTGTGTGCGTCGCTTCCCCGGGAGGGGGCCGGCGTCGAGATGTACCTGGCCGATCTGGATCTCCGATGAACGACTCCGCGCGAGACGGGCTGCGGCCCGTGACCCCCCACGACATCCTCGTCGAGCTGATCGATCGGATCGCGGCTCGGTTGCCCGCGCAGGGCGTCGACGACGACCTCCAGCAGCTCGTCGCCCGGGCCCGGGCCTTGTCGCAGGGCCTGCACCCCTACCTCGAGTGCCACACTTCGGCGCCGTCGCCCTCGCTCGAGCGCCTCGAACGGCGCACGCAGCAGACCGACTGGGCGGAGACGTTCGCCCGAGGCGAGACCCAGGTCGAGCTGGAGGCCGAGATGCTGTGCGGCCCGGTCGAGGCCCGCTTCCTCGCGATGCTGGTGGGGATCAGCGGGGCCCGGCGGGTGCTCGAGATCGGGCTGTTCACCGGCTACTCCGCGCTCGCCATGGCCGAGGCCCTGCCGACCGACGGCCGGCTGGTGGCGCTCGAGCGCGAGGCCTGGCTGGTCGAGTTCAGCCGGGAGCACTTCGCGGACAACGAGCACGGGCGCAAGATCACGGTGCAGACCGGCCCCGCCGAGCAGAGCCTCCGCGCGCTGAAGGACGAGGCCGAGACCTTCGACCTCGTGTTCATCGACGCCGACAAGGCGGGCTACTGCCGCTACCTCGACGCCGTGCTCGACGGGCTGCTCGCGCCCGGTGGCCTCGTCGTCGTCGACAACACCCTGCTCCAAGGCCAGCCGTGGCTCGAGCAGCGCGGCTCTTCGGGCGAGGCGATCGCGGCGTTCAACGAGCGGGTCGTCCGCGACGAGCGGCTCGAGCACGTGATGATTCCCCTCCGCGATGGGATCAGTCTCATCCGCGTTCGGAGCACGTGAGATGCCCGCGCGTCCACTACCTCCGGGAGCGCGGCGAGCGTGGGTCCTGCACCGGGCGAGCGACGAGCCCTTCGCTGGCTGCGTGGGGGTGGCGTCCCGCTGGCACCGAGCCCGCAGCCCCCTGGAGCTGCTGGCCCGACGGGTCGACGCCCTCGAGTCCCTGCGCTGGTCACTCGTCCCCGAGCCGCTGGGCGTCACGTCCTCGGCGCGCTCCCGCCTCGAGCTGTGCTCCGTGGTGGGGAGCGAGCAGCTCCGCGAGCGCCTCGAGCAGCCCCTCGATCCCGTCGAAGGGCCGATCGCCCGAGCCGTGTGGAGTCCCGACACCCACCGGCTGGCCCTGGTCGCGACCGCCTCGCTCTTCGATCGATGGTCGATCCACGCCCTGGTCGACGCGCTCCACGACGAACGCGACCTCGAGCCCGCGAGCTTCGAGTCTCGGCCCGAGCGCACCTCGGCGCCGGAGCGCGGAGCTCCGCCTCGCTGGGAGCTGCCGCAGCTCGATCGAGCCGGGGCTCGGCTCTACGCGGGGCGAACTCGTACGATCCCCCTGGCGCTCGACACCCGCGGGCGCGCCGAAGCCCTGGGCGTCGAGCCGGAGGATCTGCTGGCCGCGGCGCTCCACGTGGTGCTCGCCCGCTACGGGGCCACGCGCTGGGGAATCCGGCTGCCCCGGCGGTCCGAGGGCCCTCACGTCGTCGGGCCCTGCGAGGATCCGGTCGTCCTCGACGCGAGCGACGAGCACCTCGAGCGATCGAGCCTGGACTCGCTGGCTCGGCAGTGGGCCGAGCGACGCCGCACGGCCGCCACGGATCCGCCGTTCGCCGAGCGAGCGCGCGGGATCCACGAGCCGAGCTGCGCGCCCCTGGCCCAGGTCGGCATCGAGGTCCTGCCGCGGGGGGCCGCGAGCTGGTTGGCCGACGACGTCGTCGTTCCCCACCCCCTCGACCTGAGCGTGAGCGTCGTCGACGGCGCCCTGGTGATCGGCAGTCGCGAGGGCCTGTTGCCGGCGGCTCGACTCGACGCGATCGCGCGGCACCTGGTGGCGACCCTCGGGCACTCGGGCGTCGCTCGGGAGGCGTTCGTCGCCGGAGCCGGCGGCGATCGACACGCGTGGGGCCCTCCCGTGCGCTGGCCCGACCAGCCACGCACGATGACCGAGTCGATCGTGGCCCACGCCGAGCGCGAGCCCGAGCAGGTGGTGCTGACCGACGCCGCGAGCGGGCGGGCGATCACCCGAGCGGAGCTGCTGCGTCGTGCGCGGGGCTGGGCCGCGCTCCTGCTCGAGCGCGGGGTCCACCCCGGCGACCGCGTCGCGCTGGCCGTCCCGCCGTGCATCCCGCGATACGAGGCGCTCGTCGGGATCCTGCTCGCGGGCGGGGTCTACGTGCCCATGGTCCCCGAGCTGCCTGCCGAGCGGATCGCGACCATGCTCGACGATGCAGGCATCTCGGTCGTGATGACCACCCGAGACGCGCCGCTCCGCCTGCCCGATGGGCTCGAGCGGATCGACGTCGACGAGCCGCCCCCCGACCCGATCCGGCTCGAGCTTCGGCATCGGGCCCCCGAAGATCCCCTCTACGTGCTCTACACCTCCGGCAGCACGGGTCGGCCCAAGGGGGTGATCAACACCGACGCCGGCGTGCGCAACAGCCTGTCGTGGATGCGAGACTGGTTCGGGCTGAGCCCGAAGCACGTCCTCGTCCACAAGACCTCGATCGGCTTCGACGTCAGCGGTTGGGAGCTGCTGCTGCCGCTGGTCACACCGGTCGCCTGCGTCATCGCGCAGCCCGATGCCCAGCACGATCCGCGAGCGCTCGCCGCGACGATGGAGCGCTACGGGGTGACCTGGGCGACCTTCGTGCCCTCCACCTTGGGCCCGTTCCTCGCCCTGCTCGATCGCCCTCTGCCCGCCCTGCGGCACCTCGCGATCATCGGAGAGGCGCTGCCTGGCGATCTGGTCCGGCGCGGTGCCGAGGCGCTACCCCACGCCCGGATCACGAACCTCTACGGCCCGACCGAAGCGGCGATCCAGGTCAGCGCGTGGGATTGCGTCGCATCCGAGCGCGAGGTCCCCATCGGCCATCCCATCGCCAACACGCGGCTGGTCGTTCGAGATCGATGGGGACAGCCGGCCCCTCCGGGGGCGGTGGGGGAGCTGGAGATCGCCGGGATCCAGGTCGCGCGCGGCTACCTCGGGCGGCCCGAGCTCGACGCGCGCGCCTTCACGACCGGCCCCGACGGGGTCCGACGCTACGCCACCGGCGATCTCGCGTGGCAGCGCGACGACGGGGCGCTGATGTTCGTGGGCCGCCGGGACGGCCAGGTCAAGATCCGCGGTCAGCGGATCGAGCTGGGAGAGGTCGAGGTCGCCCTGCGATCGCAGCCCGGTGTCCGTGAAGCCGCGGCGCGGGTGTGGGACGAGCAGCTCGTGGGCTACGTGGTGGGAGACGGGGAGGAGTCGGCCCTGCAGCGCAGCCTCGCGGGCCTGCTGCCGTCTGGCGCGGTTCCCTCGCGCATCGTCTCGCTGACCGCGCTGCCCCTGACCGCCAGCGGGAAGCTCGATCGCAAGGGGCTGCCGCGGCCGACCGCGCGCCGCACCTCCCGTGCTCCCGCCGAGGACCCTCGGCTCGAGAGCGTTCGCGGCGTGCTGGCCGAGGTCCTCGGGACCGAGCCCGACCGCCTGCCCATCGACGCCGACTTCTTCGATCTCGGAGGAGACTCGCTGCGGGCGCTCGCCGTCGATGTGGGGCTCGCCCAGCGAGGCTTCGTGCTGGGTGCTCGGAGACCCACCGTGCTCCACCATCGCAGCGCGCGGGCGATCCACGACGCCCTGGGTGAGCCTCGCCCCGCCCTCGATCCCCTGATCGTGCCGCTCACGCGCGGCGGCGGTGATTCGGCGCTGTTCATCGTCCACGCCGCCGGGGGCCGAGCGATCGCCTACGCTCCGCTGGCGCGGCAGCTGCGAGCCCACCACCCCTCGCTGGACGTCTACGGGATCCGGGCGTCGGGTCTGTATCCTGGAGAGCCGGTGCTACGCAGCGTCGCGGCGATGGCCCGACGCTACCGAGCCGCCATCCGTGCCGTGCAGCCTCATGGGCCGATCCGCCTGGCCGGGTGGTCGTTCGGAGGGATCGTGGCCTTGGAGCTGGCGCGGCAGCTCGAGGACGACGGCGAGCCGCCGGCGTTCGTCGGCGTCATCGATAGCTGGTTCCCCCTGTCGCCCGCCGGAGGACGGCCGGCCCAGGACATCGACGATCGATACCTGTGGGGAGTGTGCAACCGAGTCTACGGCGGCTTGGTCGGCCGCGAGGAGCTGCTGGATGTGGCCGAGCTCGAGGCGATGCCGCACGATGCCGGCCGGCTCACCGCCGTCCTCGAGCGGGTTCGCGAGCGAGGCGTGTTTCCCGACCGAGCCGACATGGAGCGCGCGCTGGAGGTCTTGGTGGGCACGCTCCACGCCACCTACGACCACGACCACGCACGGATCTACCGCGGTCCCGTGGTCGGGTTCCGCAGCCTCCAGCGCCACATCAACGCGCCCAACCCGGCGCTGGTCTGGGTCGAGCGTGCCCTGCTGCTCGACGAGCATCGGACCGAGCTGTGCTGGGTCGAAGGATCGCACTACTCGTGCGTGCTCGAGCCTCACGTCCGCTCGCTCGCTCGCACGCTGGCGGCTCGACCCGAGCTGGCTCCGCTCGCGCTCAGGAGCGCATCATGACCTCGACCTATCCCTTCGACACGTTCTCTGCGGGGGAGCTGGCGCCCCCGGACCTGCCGTCCCGACGCCGAGGTCTGGCACGGGGGGCGGCGGCCGTGATGTTCCTGGGAGCGACCGCTCCGATCACCGCCGCGCTCTCCTCTCTGGCCTCGGCGCTGGGCTCCTCTCCGCCCGTGTCTTCGACCGACCCGTGCACGGTGCTCATCAACACGACGCGCATGACCAAGGGGTTGGTGCTGGCGCGGGCCTTCCACGCGGCCGGGCATCGCGTGGTCCTCGCTGACACCGCTCGCCATCGGCTGGGGGCGGGGCGATTCTCCCGGGCCGTCTCCGCCTCGTTCGTGGTGCCCGATCCCCAAGTCGACTTCGAGGGCTACGCCAGTGCCATGGCGCGGATCGTCGAGCGCGAGCGGGTCGACCTGTTCGTACCGGTCAACAGCCCGGCGGGTGCGCAGCTCGACGCTCGGCTCAAGCCTCGGCTGCCGTGTCGCGTGCTCCACCTCGGGCCCGCCGACAACGCCGCGGTCGACGACAAATTCGCCTTCGCCCGCATCGCCCGTCGTGCGGGGCTAACCGTGCCCCGGACCCTCCTGGTCGATCATCCCCGCGTGCTCGCCGACTTTCGCGACGACACGGGGGGCCAGTGGGTGCTCAAGCCGGCCGTCTACGATCCCATCGGGCGACAGGACAAGGTCCGGCTGCCCTTCGGCGATCCGGCGCGACAGCGGCGATGGGCGTCTACGCTCTCCATCGATCCCCAGCACCCCTGGGTCCTGCAGCAGTTCGTCGAAGGCACCGAATTCTGTGCTCACGCCACCGTGGTGAACGGTGAGATCTGGGTCTACGCCTGCGCCCGCTCCTCTCCCTACCAGCTCAACTACGCGTCGGTCGATCCCCCCCGCGTGCGGGCGTGGGTGGAGTCCTTCGTCGAGGCCTTGGGGGCCACCGACGCCCAGCTCTGCTTCGACTTCATCGTCGATGCCGAGGGAACGCCGTGGGCGCTCGAGTGCAACCCGCGGCTCCACTCGGCGATCACGCTGTTCCAGGACCAGCCGGCCCGCCTCGCCGATGCCTATCTCGGTCGGTCCTCCGCGTGCCTGACCCCGACGCCCTCGACGGCCCCGACGTATTGGTTGGCCATGGAGCTGGAGCGCCTCGCTCGCGTTCGTGAGCCTCGACAGATCGCGCGGTGGGCTCGTCACCTGTGGACCGGGAGGGACGCGGTCTTCCAGCGAGGGGACCCGTGGCCCTTCTTTGCCCTCCACCACCTGCAGATTCCCTCGCTGCTGCTGCGCAACGCCCGACGAGGCGGCCGCTGGACGCACGTCGACTGGTGCATCGGCAAGGTCGTGGAGCCCCAGGGAGACTGACCCACCGAGAGACGGGAGGTCCCCGCCCGCGGGATCGGGCCCGTCTTCTCGCCGAAGATCGCCCGCCGCAGCTCCTCTTCGCTCGGCACCACCTCGCCGTCTCGTGAAATACTCGAGAGGATCCACGGTAGGGTGAGACGTGCACTACGGTACGAGCGACCCGATCTACCCGGCCTTCAAGGCCCTCATCGATCTGCTGTGTGCTCCGCTGAAGCTGATCGATGGAGGCGGTCGCATCGGGGGGGTGGTGGGTCTGATGCTCGGCGTGGGGATGCTCGTCGGTGGCTGGTGGGCGACGGTGAACCTCTCGCTCCTCGGCCTCGGGGCCTGCGGCCTCGGGCTGGCGTACTGTGCCTACGGGCTGTCGCGGCTGGCGGGCAAGGAAGCTCGGCTGCGCCGCCAGTTCGATGTCGACGTGGAGATCCCCGAGCCGCTGTCGCGCGACGCGCTGAAGCTGGTGCTGAAGTCGCGCCCGCTGCCGTTCTTCGTATGCGCCCGCTGCCGGGTGGTGATGTCCCCGGGGGACTGCGGCGGGAGGTGCCTGCGGTGCGGCTCCGAGACCGATTGCGTGCCGGTGAGCGATGAGAGCGATCGCAAGACGGCGTGGGCGTCGATCTACTGACCGCGCGGCTCACTCACCGCTGGGTCGCGGGTGACCACCGCGGGCGAGCGGGGGTCGTGCTCCACGGCGCTGCCGCGCGCGGTCGGTGATGGGGGGTGACATGGGGGGCTGGAGGGTAGCGAGGGCGTTCGGGGCGGGGCCTCCGGGTCTTGCTCTCGTGTTCCAGGGCCGGGGCGGTCGTCTGGCTGGTCGGGTTCGGGAGCGGCTACACTGCTGGCGATGATCATCGCGCCCCAACTGGAGCATGAGCGGGCCGAGCGGGCGCGGACCAGTGCCGCCGCGGATGAGCCGAGCCGATGACGACCCGCGGACCATCGCTCGGGCGGGCCGGTGAGGCGCAGTGGGAGAGCCTTCGCGCGGCGTACGTGCTGAGTCGACGCCGCGGTGAGTACGTCCTGGTCGTTTCGGAGTCTCGGGGGGTCCGCAGCGAGATCCGCAGGAGGCTCGAGTCCATCGCCGGGGAGGTCGAGCGGGTCGAGCCCGACACGGACGTGGTCTCGAGGGTGCACGACTGGGCTGGTGCGAGGGGCTCCGAAGCGGGCATCCCCGTGGTCTGGATCGAGGCGTCGGCGTCGGCGTCGGCGTCCGAGTTCGATGAGCGCTGGCGGGACGCGCTGGTGATGCTCAACCAATACCGCGACGTCCTCCAGGACCGAGGCCCGTGCCACGTGGTGCTGGCGGGGCCCGAGGCGCTTCATACGTTGGTCGTGCAGCGCGCCAAGGATCTCTCGAGCTTCATGCTCACGATCGTGCTCGATGAGACCCTCGAAGACTCGACTGCGCCCGCTTCGGCGTTGACCTGGTTGCACCTGTCGGACCTCCACGTGGGTGGGGAGAACTGGCAGCGAGACACCGTGCTCGACGCGCTGCGCCGGGATCTCCCGGGCTTGCTCGCGGAGCGCGAGCTTCGACCCGAGCTGCTGTTCGTGACCGGGGACGTCGCCAATCGCGGTCGCCGCGAGGAATACGACGGGGCGTTCGTGCTGCTGGACGCGCTGACGACCGAGCTGGGGCTCGATCGTCGGCATGATGTGTTCCTCGTGCCGGGCAACCACGACGTCGAGCGGGAGAAGATCAAGCTATCCGCCAAGCGCGATCACCGTGCACTCTTGGAACTGGGCTCCACGGACTTGCGAGACGCCGTGGGTGAACTGCTGGGGGATGCCGAAGACTTCATGCGCTACGGCAAGCGGCTGACCGAGTGGTGTGATTTCACCGCTCGCTTCGTCGGAAAGGCGCGCTCGGTGACCCCCGATCGACCGTGGCGCTCCGATGTCGTCGAGGTGGGCGGGCAGCGGGTCGGCATCTTGTCGCTGTGCACCGCGTGGGCCAGCGGTGACGACAAGGAAAAGGGTCGGCTGCTCCTCGGTGAGCGACAGCTGCACGATGCGCTGGCCGAGGCGCGAGACGGCGGCGCCGAGCTCACCTTCGCGCTCATGCACCATCCGCTGCACTGGCTGCACGACGGCGAGTACTCGGCGATCCGCACTCGGCTCGAGGCCGAGGTCGACGTGGTGCTGCACGGTCATACGCACGACGCTCACTCGGCGGTTCAGCTCGCGGCCAGCTCGGCTCAGGCCATGGTGGGGGCGGGGGCGCTGTATGCAGGGCTGGAGCACGATCGCTATCACGGGTTCTGCGTGGGGCGGCTCGATGGAGGTGAAGGCCGGCTGGATGTGCACCACTTCACTTGGAGCACTCGCAGCCTCCGATGGCACGCGGACTCGGGGGCGCCTGGGGCGGACGACCATGGTCGCGTCACGCTATGGCTGCGCCAGCCGCCGTCGGAGGATCGGGCTCGACCGCGAGAGCAGGGGCACGAGGTGCTCGCGACCAGGCTGCGGCACGCGGCCGCGCGGGTCTACGCCACGCTCGATCTTCCCGGTCTCGGGGTCGGCAAGCCACGCAAGCACTCCTTGGATCAGATCTTCGTACCGCTGCGCTTCGCGGCGGCGGACCAGCGGGCAACGGCCCCACGGCCCCCTCGGCACGACATCGCCGACGGGGAGGCGATCGAGCGCGCATCGTCCGAGGACGGCGGCGAGGGGGTGGTCTCGCTGGATGAGCTCGAGGCGATGCTCTGGGCCGACGAGCCCGGGCACGTCGTGGTGTTGGGCGATCCGGGGAGCGGCAAGTCGACGCTGACGAAGTACCTGGCCAGCTCGACCGCGCGGCGCGAGGGAGGCCCGACGCCGCTGCTGCTGACCGTGCGGGACTGGATCGCCGAGGGCGGGCGCGAAGGGCTGCTCGACATGGCGCAGCGCCAGTCGACCGCGGTGCTCTCGGTGCGAACGAACGCCGAAGCCCTCGAAGCGCTGTGCGATCATGGCCAGTGTCTGCTCATCATCGACGGCGTCGACGAGGCGGCCGATCCCGAGGTGCGTCGCAGGCTGCGAGATCAGGTGCACGGCTTCGTGACCAGATTTCCCCGAGTTCCGGTGCTGGTGACCAGCCGGATCGCGGGGTACTACGAAGCGCCGCTCGATGATGGATTCGACGTACTGCGGCTCGAGCCCTTCGATGACGCGGCCATCGAGGACTTCGTTCATCGCTGGTACGACATGGTGGAGGACGACCCCACCGAGCGGCTGCGCAAGCGCGCGGATCTGCTGCATGCGCTCGAGGTCGAGCCGCAGGCCAAGGCGCTGGCTCGCAATCCGCTGCTGGCCACGCTCATCGGCATGGTGCACTTCTCCCACGCGCAGCTCCCCGGCGACCGGGCCGAGCTCTATGGGCGGATGATCGAGCTGCTGCTGGTGACCTGGCCCGCGGAGCGCGGGCGCCAGCTGGCGGAACTGCATGGCTCTGTGCAGCAGCCGATGCTCGAAGCGCTGGCGCTGCGGCTGCAAGAACAGCGAGCGGAGGCAAAGGCACGCTCACGACGGGCGGAAGTGCTGGTGAGCGTCGACACGCTGCACGAGATGCTCGCCGAGCTGCTGACCGAGCAGTTCCCCGACCGAGGGTCGCACGAGCTGAGGCACTTGGCTCGCACGTGGGGCTCGTGGCTCGTGGACGGCAGCGGGCTGCTGCAGGAGCAGCAGCCCGGTCGAGTCGGGTTCCTCCATCTGTCGCTGATGGAGTACCTGGCCGGCCGAGCCCTGCTCGCGCGACACATGGGGAGGGGGTTCGAGGCGGTTGCCGAGGTCGTCTTGGATCTACACGGCGAAGCCGTGTGGCGAGAGACCTTGCTGCTGATGCTGGGCAGCGAGAACACGCGTCGCGAACTCGGCCAAGCGGTGATCGATCGACTGCTCGGGTCGGCGGGAGGAGAGAGCGGCACGCCGCCATGGTCGGCGTGTGTCTTCGGCATCGGGATGCTGCGCGAAGAGGTCGACCTGGGGGCGCGACGGGAGGGCGTGCTCGATGCGGTATGTCGCGCGATGGTGCCCGCAGGCCCCTACCGGTGGCACGAGGTGACGACGCTACTACGCGACGTCCTTAGATTCAGCCGGACACATGGTGACGCGACGAATCAATGGATCGACGACGAACTCGCGAAGAAGACGGGGGAAGAGCTCGTGGGCGTGCTCGCGATGGCAGTGAACGCACGGCCATGGGAGAGCACGGGCGAGACACTGGCCGCAAGGGCCGACACTTCCGCGATCGCTCTCACACTGCTCGACTTCGGTCCCGAACACCCAGCGGGCGCCTGGGCTCGGGCGCGAGCAACGAAGCAAACGTGGTTCGAGTGGGCCCGCGACTCTCCGCTGACCGGGACGATGGCACGGAGCTTCGAGGGTTTGAACGACCGATCGAACGCCAAGGGATCCGAGGCTGTTTGGATCGCGCCATTGGTGGCTCGTGCAAACTGGATCGGACAAGCGATCCATGATGCAGCAACACGAGCAAAGACCTCGCCCAGAAGCGCTGAATACCTCGGATTCCCCCGAACACTGCACTGGAGCACCAACAATGAAGCGCATGCAACAGCGCGATTCGACAGCGCACTATTCGGAAGCCGCCATGACAGCACCGACTCACTGGACTTCGCACTGGACTTCGCACGAGACTTCGCACTAGACTTCGCACCAAGCTTCGCACTAGACCTTGCACGATACTTCGCATTAGACTTCGCACGACACTTCGCATTAGACTTCGCACGACACTTCGCATTAGACTTCGCACGAGACTTCGCACGAGACTTCGCACGACACTTCGCACGAGACTTCGCACGAGACTTCGCACGAGACTTCGCACGACACTTCGCACGAGACTTCGCACGACACTTCGCACGATACTTCGTACAAGACTTCGCAGACAACCTAGAGATTACTGACATCCATGAGCTAAAGCCCTCCACCGCAACTGCTCTCTGGCGCCAACTCCAAGCAGCCACCACACCGACCGAGGCCAAGGCCAGCGCCGCCTCCATCCAGCTAGCCATCATCGCCGACGCCCACGCCGGCCTCGTCACGGCCCCCGGTCTCGACCCCCCCGAACTCGCCTCGACCCTCGCCACCCTCCGGGTCCAGAACCGCTGGCTCAACCTCATGTTCACCCCCTTGGTCGACTACACCCTCACCCAGGGCCCCCTCGACGAAAACCCCGCCCGCCACGCCCTCCTGCTCACCTACGGCCTCATCCAATACCAGACCACCTGGGAGTGGCCCGACTGCCCGCACTGGCACTCTTGGATGACCTCACCCCCGCCCGAGCACTGGCTGGCCGCCCACGTCTGGCACCTCGTCCGCAGCATCCAGGACCCCGCCGACCCGAGCCACCGTGCCAACGCCACCGCGGCCCTCGATCGCAACGACTGGCCCGAGGTCGCCCAGTCCTTGCGCGACAACACGCTCGTCCCGTCCTCGCCCGAGCACCTCGCGCTGTTCGACCGTCGCGACGCAGACGACCAGCCGCCCCCCCGACGGTGAGCCGCCGTCCCACGACCCCAGAAGCCGCTCACCTGAAGTGCTCGCGAGCGAGCAGCGGCTCGAGGACTCGTCGGGTCTCGAGCCCACGCCGTGTCCCGAATGGGTCGTGCTCGGTCACGACGCGGCACGGTCCGAGGCGTCTTTGGGCCCGCCGCTCGGGGGTGCAGGTCAGTACACTGCACTCTCCGAGGAGAGCTCGGAGCAAGGACGCTCGTCTCATGTGGATACTGGTCGCCCTCGGTGTCGTCGTCGTCTTGATTCTCGCCATTCTCCTCCAGCGAGCCGGTGGTCGCGCGCGCACGCTCCACACCGAGATTGCGCAGGCGGAACTGAAGGGCCAGCAGCTCCAAGCGCAGCTCCTCCAGGCGCAAGCGAGCGCGCATCAACACCACGCGCGGGCCGAGCAAGCGCAGGCGCGGGCGCAAGACGCCGAGGCGCGGGCTCACGATGCTGGTGTCAGAGCCGAGCGCGCGCAGGCCAAGGTGGACGGGCTGGTCGACGTGGAGCAGCGGTATCGGGGAGTGATGGCCATCGAGGCGATCATGGTCCAGCTCGAGCGCCGGCGGCAGGCCACCCAGCAGCAGATCGAGGTGCTCGACGGCGAGGTCGGCCGCCTGCGCCACGAGCTGGCCGCGCTCACCGACGAAGACTACTTCGCCGACTTCGGCATCTATAGCACTCGCTACGACTTCGCCACCTCCGAGAGCTACAAGGCCGCGCTCGATGCCATTCGCGATCAGCAGAAGTCGGCGGTGAAGGCCGGCGCGGCCGCCTTCTGTCACGTTCCGTGGACGGTCGAGGGCAGCCAGGCCAAGGGCAAGAAGATGACGGCCGACAACCTCAAGCTCATGATCCGGGCGTTCAACGGCGAGTGCGACGCGTCCATCGCCAAGGTCACCTACAAGAACATCGCGGCGCTCGAGCAGCGGATCTGGAAGGCCAAGGAGCGGATCGACCGCCTCAACGCGGTCAACCGCTGCGAGCTGATGCAGTCGTATGTGCAGCTCAAGATCGAGGAGCTGCGGCTGTTCCACGAGTACGCCATGAAGAAGGAAGAGGAGCGGCAGGAGCAGCGCGAGCTGAAGGAGCAGATCCGGGAGGAGAAGCGAGCGCAGCAGGAGCTGGAGAGGATGCGCAAGCAAGCCGAGGACGAAGAGGCCCGCTACGCGGCCGCGCTGGCGAAGGCGCGCGAGGAATCACAGCGGGCCACCGGGGCCAAGCAGGCGAGGATGGCCCAGAAGATCGCCGAGCTCGAGGCTCGCCTGCTCGAGGCCCACACCAACAAGGAGCGGGCGATCTCCCAGGCCCAGCTCACGCGCTCCGGGCACGTGTACGTCATCTCGAACGTCGGCTCGTTCGGGGAAGGGGTCTACAAGATCGGGATGACCCGACGGCTCGAGCCCATGGACCGGGTCAAGGAACTGGGCGATGCCTCGGTGCCGTTCGCGTTCGATGTGCACGCGCTGATCCGCTCGCACGACGCTCCGACCCTCGAGCGAGACCTGCACCGGCGCTTCGCCGAGCGACGCGTGAACAGGGTGAACATGCGCAAGGAGTTCTTCCAGGTGTCGCTGCACGAGATCGGCGCGGCGGTGACGGAGCTGCATGGGGAGATCGAGCTGACGAAGCTGGCCGAGGCGCCGGAGTACCGCCAGTCGCTGGCGCTGCGGGAGGAGCAGTCGCGAAAGCAGGCGCCGGCGCTCGGCATGACGACGCCGCGTAGCGCTGCTGTCGCAGAGGAGAGCCGCGCGGTGCCGTGAGGTGGGGCGAGCGGCGGCGGTGGGCCGTGGGTGAGGGGGGTGCGGCCACGTGAACGAAGCAGCCTGGGCGCCCGCGCCGAGCGACACGGGTGGGAGGTGCGAGAGCGAGCAGAGACCGCCAGCACCCGAGCGCGCTGGTCCCGAAGCCCCGAAGCTCGAGGCCGATTCGACTCGCATGAAGCGCGCTCCCCCACCCAACCCGCGCTACGCTCTCCCGCATGCGGATCGTCGCCATCGCCGATACGCACGGCCACCACGCCGATCTCGACCCCCTCCCCGAGGGCGATCTCCTCGTGCACGCCGGCGACCTCACCCGCATCGGTCGCCTCGAGGAGATCGAGGCGGTCGCGGACTGGCTGAGATCCCAGCCTCACCGCCACAAGGTCGTCATCGCCGGCAACCATGACCTCGGCTTCGAGAAGCAGCCCAAACGCGCTCGAGCCGCGCTCGGCGAGGGTCTCACCTACCTGCAGGACGCCAGGGTCACCCTCGACGGCGTGACCATCTGGGGCAGCCCCTGGCAGCCGGAGTTCTTCAGCTGGGCCTTCAACCTCCCGCGCGGTCCCGCGCTGGCCGAGCGCTGGGCCGCCGTCCCCGAGGGCGTCGACGTGCTCGTCACCCACGGCCCGCCCCAGGGCTTCGGCGACCAGGTGCACGGCCAGCGGGTGGGCTGCGCCGATCTCCGCGCCGCCCTGCCTCGCATCCGCCCCGCCCTGCACCTCTACGGCCACATCCACGAAGACGGCGGGCAGTGGTGGCACGAGGGCGCGTGCATCTGCAACGTGACCACCTGGGAGGGCGAGCGTGGCGCGACGGTCATCGACCTCGACCCCGCCCGCCGCACGGTCGAGGTCGTCTCCGTCCCCCCGCGCCTCCCCTGACCGCCGCCACGGAGCTCCGCCCGTCCCGCTCGTCTCGTCCCGTCCCGCCCGTCCCGCTCGTCCCGCCCGTCCCGCTGATCCCGTCCCGCTCGTCCCGTCCCGTCCCGCCCGTCTCGCTCATCCCGTCCCGCTCGTCCCGTCCCGTCCCGCTCGT
>JGI12210J13797_10822044_pt1 | contig 18120 bp, 16 predicted proteins | sample ElkSlonscriptome_3_FD_13797 | JGI IMG/M metagenome (IMG submission 13797)
TGCATGTAGAGGAATCTGTGAGCTCGATCGCTCCGCGTTCTCGGTTCGCACATTTTTCGTCTCACCACCGCACGGCCTCCGACCTCCAACTTCCGGGCCCTGTGGTTCTCGTGACTTTTCCTTTTCAAAATCCCATCATTCCTGAGATTTCCAAACTACCGGTATGCTTCCGGGGAATCAGATAAGGCAATTATCCACTTCGATTTTATTCGCACTCATGGCGGCATAGCTGCTGGGTTCATCGCATTGATTTTCATGATTTAGATTCTCACAAATGATGCGCCTGATCTCAATGGGTTCTAGCCTGAGAAGATCAAATGCAATTACCCCGTCCTTATTCGTATTTGGCAGGCAAATTTGCGTGATAGAGAGAAGACTCACTATCTTTATGATTTGAAAGTGATACGATTTAGGACAAGTCAAATCCTCATTTTCTCGGTTTTATCATTCGGCGTATAAAATATGAGTAGATCAGTTTATGGCAGACCTCTGGATTTGTTGGCGAAACGGACGCTGATTTCCTTTTTCACGGCTTTTCTTTCCTCTGCACTGTTTGCCCAAACGTGGAGCGACAGCGACTATAAAGTGCCATCGAGTTTGAATGTCGGGATGCTCGACACCGTGCGCATCTTTGATCCTGCAGGAGTGAAAATGGTGGAGACTTACGTAAATGCGTCCCGCTTTAAGAAAAAAGGAAAACTCGATAAGGGAGAGGCTTACGTCGGTCGAACCAAATTTGACGAGCAGCGTCGATTGGCCTCACATCAGGTATTTCTTCTCGGCGCATACTCAGTGGAAGCTGATCGATATATAGGTTTTCACACCGAGACTTACGAGCACCGTTACCCGAGTGATCGGGAGCTTGTGATCGATTACGCCAACACCAAGATGCTGACAAAATACTCTTGGTTTTACAAAGATTCCCTTTTGCAAGAATGCAGGTATTATCAGGGAGAGTATCCCTTTCTAAGAGCCTTTTGGAAATGGGAGTATTCCAAGGATTCTCTTATTCTGGCCATCACGAAGTTCAACGCAGATACCATCCCCATATATCATTCCTCTTATTCTTATACCGATTTTGGAAAGGTCAGTCAGATACAAACCACGACGGTGGCTCAGAAGATAAACTTTGTCATTTTTGAATACGATCAAAGCCAACAATTGATCAACCGCACTTTTTTTAGAAAGTTAAAAAAGGTACCTCGTGATCTCTATGCGATTCGAGACGGTGTTTTCGTTCGGAAAAGTTCGCGGCCTATCGAGGAAGAAAAGATGAGGGCAGATCGGTGGACGTATCGGTATGACGAGATGGGGCGTTTGCGAGAAAAAACCCATACCAATCACCGAGGAGAGTTGGAAAGCCGCATCGAGCTAACCTACACGTCAGATGGAAGAATCCAAAGTAAATCGTTCCAAGACGGTTACGATAGAGACAAATTTCTCTATTACAATTACAGCGAAAACGGCGAGTTATCTTCGATCGATTACCGCGGCGTGACTCATGGAAATCTCGATACGGTGTATACCTTTGAGTACGATGAGCGAGGTAACGCAAGGCGCTGTTACTATTCGCATGGAAGTTTGGATTACCGCTTTGATTTTGATTATGAGTACTTCAGTGAGAAGTAATCACGTGTGTCACTTATCGGTGAACTGAAAAACCGTCGACCCCGTCGGTCAGCACCAAACCGCGAAGCTCAATGATCTATAAAAAGTGAAATTCCAATCTTTTTAGTTTTCCGTCATGAGAATTATTCCTGCCTTTTCAATTGGTGCTTGGCGATGTATGGCATTTTTAACAAACCTTTCATTTCGTTTTTTTCTGCGTCTCCTTTTTATTGGCAATCTTGCCGATAGAAAGCCTGAAACAGTATTAACTAATCAATCCGAATGTTATGAAATTCGAAACAATCAACCCCAAGAAGATCTCATTATTGGTATCACTAATCACCGTTACATTTTCTGCTTCCGCTCAGTTGGAATGGGAGAGAATTATGCCACAACCTACAGAGAATCGGATACAAGATATCGTCTTCATTAATCCTTCTCAAGGGGTGATGTGTACGTTTTATCAAACTTTTTCCACCTCAAATGGAGGTCAAACTTGGGAAGGAGTTGAGTTAGGCGGTTCATCCGTCTTAGAGGTTCACGAACAAGCAATCGCAGCTTTGGGAGGTGGCCGCTTGTTTATTTCTGATGACGGAGGCATCAATTGGGAATTGAAATTTGATGGTGCACCAAACGGCATTGAATTGAGGGATATTTCTTTTTCTTCAGCCGACGAAATAACCCTATTGGGACGTGACAGCGATTTTATCAAAAGGCTTTATCGATCAACAGACGCCGGGCAGAGCTGGGATACATTGGATGTTGCCATGCCCTCTAATGCAAGCTTCTTAAATGTTATAAGCGGCGACACCTTCTTCTTTGCTTGGGGAGGATCAGTTTATAAAACGGAGAACGGAGGGAGTACCATCAATTTGTCTTATGAGAGTCCGAATTCAAATGCGTATATCACCGAGCTCCAGATTCTCAACGACTCGACACTTTATGGGATCGATGACGCAGGGAGTTTTTTCAAAACTGAAGATAGCGGCGAAACGTGGGAGACGGTGGACATAGTTGAGTCTTGGATATCAGCATATTTTTGGGATATGTCTTTTTCCGATTCCATGAATGGTTATACAATATCCAATAATCATAGGCTTTACAGCACCAACAATGGAGGTGAAACCTGGACGGAGCTTTCCGATTTTGATTTTTTTAACTCCCCTAACATTTTTACAATCTACAGTTTGTCCCCTGAAACACTTTATGGCGGCGGTGAAGGTGGCCTTATCTTCAGGACCTCCGATGCGTTGGAGTCTATCAACGCCAATGCCATACCTTTGGATTACGCCAGAGCAATTGATCTGGCAGATGAGAATACGGCCTTTGTGAAAGGAAGTGAAATGCTTTACCGCCTTGACCTGGAAACAGGAGAATACCCGGAGGTTCAACCCTATTGGGAAGGTACTGATAACAAAAGCGCTTTTGTCTTTTTTGAAGATGAGACGGGGTTTGGTCTCGACCAGGAAGGACAGCTGAGAAAGACTACTGACGGAGCAATGAGTTGGATCGATATCGACGTGGCCCAATCATCCACAGGTCAGTTCACGGATTTTGAATTTGTCGATGAAGAGAATGGAATTCTCCTCGAAGAAACATCAATCCTTTGGAAAACGAACAATGGCGGCACGGACTGGGAAGAAATCTTCCAAGGAGACGTACAGGTATTTGATGTGGTAACATCAACTTTATTCTTTTTGGTCAATCGAGATGAGGCCGGGCAGGTGAAGCTGCTCAGAAGCACCGACGCAGGAGAGAGCTGGTCTGAATTATCTGAGTTTTTTGCTTTTTTTTACAACGAGCTATACTTTCTCGATGAGTCCACCGGATTTATCAATTCTAATTTTGGGACAAGTCGAACGGATGATGCCGGTGAAACATGGGAGCTTGAGAATTCGAACGTGCGCCGTTTCCAATTTTTAGATGATGAGGTTGGGGTAGGACTGGCATCTCAAGGTGTGTATTACACCGACGACGGAGGGATGACGTGGAGCCCGGCAGGACCCAACAGCGGAGCCCATTCATATTCAATAGCAGGAGATCGAATCGTCACTTTAAATCAATTGCATGCGATTCACAGCGCTCCTTTAAATACGTTGTCTTCGAAACCAATTACCAAATCGATTCAGCCTCTTTCCGTTTATCCAAACCCCGCTCAAAATATTTTGACGGTGGTTGTACCGGAAGGGAACTGGTTCACTTATGAAATAGTCGATATAAGGGGTAAAGTTCTGATGCGTGAAAAAATTCGGCATCGAGGAGTTCTTCGAATCGATCTGAAGGCTCTCACGTCAGGTTTTTATCTGATACGGATGATGGGGGAGGATTCAGCAGCTGCTCAAGCAAAAGTGATCAAGCAATAGAAATCTACCGAAAGGATTGACCCAAATGAAAAACCTCGCCCGAGGGCGAGGTTTCCGCTTCAACCGTGAAGGTTTTGGCTCAGCGTTGTTCATAGCAACCAAATTTCTTTTGTCACCGAATCGAAACAACTTGTTTCTACCGGTGACATTCTTAAGATGAATACAGGAGTAAAAGTAATCGGTCGCTTTTACGTTTCAATCACTGAATTCAGTGATTTTGTCCTGACCGGACTAAAAATTGTATAAAAATGTGAGGTCTTAGCCTACTGAAAAAAGAGAAACACGGTAACTCATAAAGGGTTAAACATTGAGAAAACCTTTTTTCAAAGCGAGATAAATCAAGTGTACGCTATTTTTCGCGTCGAACTTTTGGATCAAGCTTTTGCGGTGACTTTCTACGGTATGGTGCGAAATGTAGAGTTTTGAGGCAATCTCTCTGCTGCTTGCGCCTTGATAAAGTGCATCCAAGACTTCCTGTTCGCGTTCGGATAGTACAATCGTACTCTCGGTATGCCGGCGCATGTTTGTTGCGAGATCCTTTGCTACTTCCGGGCTAAAATAATGGCCGTGCTGATAGAGATGGCGAATGGCCGCACCAAAGTCGGCATTCTTTTCGCTTTTGAGCATGTAGCCATGAACCCCCGCTGACACGCAGGGTACGATCACTTCAGACCTGTCGTGCATGGTCAGCATCATTATTCGTACTTCCGGGTACCTTTCTAGAATGGTTTTTGCCACTTTCAAACCGTTGAAGTTTTTATCGCCGCCTTCGTTCAAGCTATAGTCGAGGAGAATTATGTCGGGGGTTCGTCCAGCCAATTGGGCTAAGGCTATGGAGCCCGATTGAGCCACGTCCAATACCTCAATATCTGCGTGATCGGAGAGGATGGAAGCGAGACCTTCGGTCACGATTTGATGATCGTCTACGAGATTTACGGTAATCTTCATTTGGTCAATGGTATGGTGATGAAGTAAAAAGTGCCCTTGTCGGGACCGGTTTCTATCGTTAGTTGGCCACCTAATTTATTCACTCTGTTTTCGATATTTTTCAATCCAATTCCCGAGGACTGTTTGTTACCGTTAAAACCATTTCCATTGTCGTGATAGTGGAAAATTAATTCATCCTCATTTCTCATTTCAATTTCTACTTTGGTCGCTTTTGCGTGCTTCAGCGTATTGCTGAGCAATTCTTGGGTTACCGCGTAAAGCTCGTATTGGATTTCTTCACTCAAGCTTTCAATATCGCCTTCTGTATTTAAATTCAGGTGCAATTCGTTCGACTCCTTTATGGCTCTCAAGAGCTGTTGCAATGCTACTACATAATTAAAATTGGCCAAAGAGCCTTCATAGAGATCGTGAGAGATACGTCGCACTTCTTGAACGGCATCATCGAGGAGTGTGGCTAGTTTTCCCGAATCCTCTTGCTTTTCCGTGAGATTGGCGTCATTATCGGTTAATGTGTTTCCGTGGTATAGCTTTGCCGTGAACAGGATGCTTCCAAGTCGGTCGTGCAATTCCTGAGAAATTCTTCTTCGTTCAGAGTTTTGCCCCCTTAACAATGAACTCATATTCTCAACTTCCTTCTTCATGATGAGTTCGTCGATTTTGTTTTCTCTGATTTCAATCTCTTGTTGCGCAATGAGCTTTCGCTTTTTGAACAAAATATACAAGTCAAAGAGGACGCCTAACAGCAGAAGAACCAGGGAAGACGACGCGATGACAATATAGAGTATCAGATCTTTTACTTCTTCCATATTATGCTTATAATTAGTATGATAGACCATAGACAGTAGCCGGCATGATTACCTAAAGCGTAGATGAGTCGCCCAAAATCATGGTCGATACTGTACGCTAAGCTGATGGCAGAAACTGATGAAACCATAAGCGTAAGGTAGACGAAGTTGGCCAATGAAAATGCGCCAATAACAACCGATGCACCTGTTTTTTCCAGTACCATATTCCTCAAGTGGATATAAGAGCAAAAGGCGACGACCAATCCTAAAAAAATATAAGGAAATGTGTATAAAGTGAAGAAATCAGGGTAGTAAAATCCTGCACCAATATTGACCAAAATCAGCAGTCCAAGCGCACCATAGTTTAAGTACCGTTCTTCCTTCACGCGCGTATTCGAGGCGTACAGCAAAAGTGTTAATGTTCTTTGGACGATTGCCAGCCCATTGTACACGCCACTTCCGTAGTCCTTTTGAAAAATATCGCGCATGTAGGGTACGAGCAGGTCAGCGATACAGTTCAACGCAATGATCAGAAATATAGCCCACTCCCATCCTCGAATCTTTTTGATGCGAAAGACAAATACCAAAAAGGCCAGAACGACCAGCCATGTGGTCAATTCAAAGTTTTTCAACGGACACGAATTTTCAGCGACAAGTGAAGCAAGAGTGAATCAATTTTTAGCAAGAAAAGCATTTCGTGCAAGTCAAGAAATCCCGACGATGACAGCTTATAAAAATCTTTTCCTTTACTCATCGTTAATTGTATAATGTTGCTTTTACGGACAGGATACGCTTGGTAAAGTTCCGCAATATGGCGGACAATTTTGACCGAGGTCCATCGCCTTACTGCGGTATGGAGTGTCGAGACCGGCATTTGGATAATCGACATTATTCAATGGAAAACGGTTTCGATCATCTCCAAACAAGAGACAGGCGGCGTGATAGAAATTACCGCCTCCCGAAGGTTCGATAGCCCCATGACCAATGTAGAGATAAAGCGGCGATCCTTTTGCATAAGCTTCAATAAACATGTTCAATTCAATTCCTTCGTGGTAGAGATATTTGGGGTGACTCGGATCACTTGAGATCGGTGCATAGCCTTTTCCCGATCTACGCTGCATATTCACTTCATAATTCTCAGTGAGCCGGCAAAATTGGCTCCGGGTGATGTACTGAATGGTATCACCGCCACTGTTCTTCAGTAGAATATAATGATCAGAACTTTGATTGTGCATTCCTATTGGAAACGGACGGTAATAAACGTTTCCCGTGCTTTGCAGTTTTGTTCCCGGCGCAATGATGTAACACAGCTCTTCTTCGTCGTCTGAGAGACCGTAATGAAACGTCATGCCACTACTGCTGTCCGCGGGGAAGAGCGTAAACACTCTTTTTAGTGCCGAATTGATTTGTATTTTGACCGGAGCATAGTTCAGTCCGGCATCTGTTGTATAGTCAGCCACAAAGCGAGCAACAGCTTTCACCATTTGGTTGGAATCAATTGGATCTGAAAATATCGGTGGGTTGCTTACTGTCTCGAAATCCGTTGGGTTGGCCGATCCATAAGAAGGATTCAGGGAATTTCCTTTGATTACAAAAACTGAGCATCCGAAAGCCAATATCAGAAGTGCCGCAACCTTTAGCTTGCCGTTTGGGCTTTTTGGGAGCAGGTAGGTCTTCATTTTCTTTTGAGTAGGTACGTTTTTATTTTGCAGTGACAACCGCGCAAGATGAAAAGCAATTGTTAAAATATCATCACTGAATTCAGTGATAAGAGCTCTTTTGTAATCGAGATCAATTTGATTCTCCAAATCGTCTCAGGTGCAGTCACTCGTTTGCAATGGAAGACCGAAAGCGCTTAACCATTTGCACTTCCAATACTCTTTTCGGTCTCACATTTTCAATATATTAAATGGGACGCTGACTATTTTACAATTTCGCAACAATTTAATTCGTCAATGAACTGAACAGCTCTGAATCAGTTATATTCACAAATTACCAATCACTCTCCCTATGAAAAGCAGCACCAAAGAACGCGATCTCTCTACCTTCGCGCCGCCGAAAAAGATTCAGTGGAACCAATATCTAACTGATGGAGAACTTCACACTTGGACGGGGGAAATGGAGCAAGTATACTCACCCATGGGGGATGTAAGCCCCGATGGAAGTGTCGAAAAAACGCACCTGGGTGAATCCCCTCTCTTGGATGCCGAAGTAGGTTTAAAAGCATTGGCCGCTGCCAAGAAAGCGTACAACAACGGCCGCGGGCATTGGCCTACTGCTGCAGCAAGCGAACGAGTAGAAGCCATGCAGCATTTCTTGGAACTGATGATCGCCAAACGCGATGAAGTCAGTACCATGTTGATGTGGGAGATTGCTAAAAACAAATCTGCGGCCTTTAAAGAATTTGACCGTACGGTTGATTATATCCGCGACACCATTGAGGAATACAAAGAGCTACAACGCCGAGGATCGCGCATTGCTTCCAAAGACGGAATCGTTTCGCAAATACGCCGCGGACCGCTGGGTGTCGTGCTTTGCTTGGGGCCTTACAATTATCCTTTAAACGAAACTTTCTGTTTGCTCATTCCCGCTTTGATGATGGGGAATACGGTAGTGTTTAAGCCCGCTAAGTACGGAGTACTTTTGCTTACTCCATTGGTGGATGCCTTTCGGGAAGCATTTCCACCGGGAGTAGTCAATATTGTATTCGGACGCGGACGAACCTTGGCAGGTCCCGTAATGCAAACGGGCGATGTGGATGTGCTGGCTTTAATTGGCGGGTCGGGTAGTTCAAATGCACTGGTATCACAACACCCCAAGCCCAACCGACTGCGTCAAGTGCTGGGGTTGGAAGCGAAGAATCCGGGGATTGTCTTTCCCGATGCCGACCTGGATCTCTCCGTGAAGCAATGTGTCAACGGTGCCTTGAGCTACAACGGACAGCGGTGTACTGCCATTAAAGTCATTTTCGTTCACAAAAGCGTAGCCCAAAACTTTGCAGCCAAATTTTCCGACGCGGTGGATCAATTGAAACTCGACCATCCCGCCACCAATAGTGAATTGACGCCATTGCCGGAACGCGATAAGGTAAGCGCCATGGAAGCTTACGTGGACGACGCGATAGCCAAAGGTGCTACGGTGATTAATAAGAACGCGGGCCGCATGAATGAAACCTCTTTTTTTCCTGCGGTACTCTTCCCCGTTTCAGAAGAGATGCGCATATTCCACGAGGAGCAATTTGGTCCGGTGGTGCCCATCGTAGAATACGACGATTTGGAGGAGGTGATGAAATGCATTGCCAATTCGGACTACGGACAACAATGCAGCTTATTCAGCGAAGGCGAAGAAACCATCGCCTCGGCGGTAGACAATATGGTAAACCAAGTATGCCGGGTAAACATCAACGCTACTTGTCAACGCGGACCTGACTACTTGCCTTTTACGGGCAGAAAGGATAGCGCCGTGGGTACTCTCAGCGTACACGATGCACTCCGCTCTTTTTCTATTCGAACGGTGGTGGCTACAGATACCGGTCAGCGAGAATTGGTGGGAAAAGTCGTATCGGGCGGAAAAAGCAACTTCATGACGACGGATTATCTGTTGTAAAAGGGCGGTAGTTTAAACCATTTTACGAAGTTTCAGTTTGTTGCAATTCATTGGTTACCGACCTTGCAGTCTGCTTGGGCGGTGCAATAATGCATACATTGCGTTTAGCAGCAAAAAAGATGAACACTTCCATTTCGAACCCTACGCAAAAGCCATTCGTCATTCGTGCATTCGTTTCGGTTTTTCATTTTATACTTTTACTTATTGTGGCAGCTTGTTGCGGTTGCTCAGCTACCTCTGAATTTAATTCTAAAGTGAAGGGGTTTTGTCTGGAGTCTCCCCCGATGAAAGTCGAGGAAGCTCAACTGAAAGAAATTGCGCGTGTCAATGCGGAATGGGTGGCGGTCATTCCTTACGGTTACACAAAGCAGGGAGAGTCTCAAGTGGTTTACGATTCGGAATTTCAATGGTGGGGAGAGCGATACGATGGGGCGGCAGAGCTCATTCAAATGGCGAAAGCTAAAGGATTGAAAGTGATGTTAAAACCACAGGTTTGGATACCACGCATGTGGGTAGGAGATTTCTACCCCGACGACCTGCAAATGTGGGAAGAGTCGATGTCCGCTTTCACTTTGGATTTTGCACGAATGGCAGATAGCCTCGACGTGGAGGTATTTTGTTTAGCCACGGAGTATAAAAAACTCACGGTAAAAAACCCCGAATACTTTGAGCAATTAATTTCCGAAATAAGAAAAGTTTATAGTGGACAGCTTACCTATGCTGCAAATTGGGATGAATACGCTTCCATCACGTTTTGGGACAAGCTTGATTTCATCGGTGTAAACGCTTATTTCCCCCTTTCGGATAAAGAAAGCCCGACCGAGGAAGAGTTGAGAATTTCTTGGAACGAGATTAGTTTGCAACTTTCGAAGGTGAGTGTGGACGTCCAAAAGCCAATCCTTTTTACTGAGTTTGGTTACCGAAGCGTCAAAAAAGCTGCAGAAAAACCGTGGGAGCATGGACGAGATACCTATGAAGCTGCAGCCCAATCGACGGCCTTTAATGCGCTATTCAATTCGGTGTGGAAAGAGCCTTGGATGGCGGGCGGCTTTATTTGGAAATGGCGGTTTTTTAAGGAGGCAGGTGGGCACGGCGATGCCTCTTACACGCCTCAAGGGAAACCGGCAATGAAAGTGATCAAAGAGAAATTTGCTCGGTAGTGAGTCTATCTAATCGATTAATCCCAGAGATTTGGCTCTTTGTTCCCAACGGTTCCTGGCAAACTTTCTCATGTCTTCCACCGTGTCGGATTCGTCGATAAACTCCATACCGAAGAGTGTCTCGAAAATATCTTCGAGTGTGATCAACCCCCTGAGACTGCCGTGTTCATCGACCACAACGGCCAAGTGTCCTCGTTTTTTATTCATCGAGTGAAACGCTGCCCGCAGACTGAGGTTGTCGAGGAGGACTACAATTTCTCTTTTGATATCATCGACTTTTTTGTCTCCTTGGTTTTCAACCAGCTCGGTGAGCAAATCGTCTTTCAATACCATCCCCGACACGTTGTCTCGATTTTCCGTGTAAACGGGAAAACGCGAAAAGGTTTTGAAGCCGTGGGTCTGGTAAAAATCAGCGAGCTTCTCCGATTCGTTGGCCATTACCATGACGGTTCTCGGAGTCATCACATCCTCGACGGTCAGTTCGTCAAATGCCAATACGTTCTTAATTAAGACATGCTCTGTTTGCTCGATTTCCCCGCTTTCTTCAACTGCATCGGCCATTGCTTTAAAATCACCTCGGCTAAACACACTCTTTTCTCCACCCTTATTTAAGGAACGGGTAATGAGTTTGCTAAGCCAAACAAAGGGCGTGAGGATGTAGATCAAGCCGTAAACAGATTTAGCGGTAAAGCCCGCCAGCGAACGCCAATTATTGGCTCCCAAAGTCTTTGGAATAATTTCCGAAAGCAGGAGGATGGCCAAGGTCATGACTGAAGCGATGATGGATTCGTAGCTTAAACCCAGTCCGAATAATTCGAAGCTATGGTCACCAAATAATTCACCTGCTTGCGCTCCCACACCGATGGCACCTACCGTATGGGCAATGGTGTTTAAGGTCAGGATGGCCGAAAGCGGCCTGTCTATATCTTCCTTCAGTTCAGAAATCAATTGACCTATTTTGGGTTTTTCGGTCTTGCTGCGGCGCACATAGGAGGGAGTGATACTCAGCAATACTGCTTCCCAAATAGAGCAGAGGAAAGAAATAATAATGGATAAAAGAAAAAAGGTAATCAATAATCCCATTTGCCGAAGATAGAGATTCAGTTAATAGAGGGCAGTGATCGGTGAAAAGTTAACAGTGAGAAGTCATTAGTGCATAGCTTTCAAATCAATTGGTGGGATATGGTTGCTTATGAGTCGGACTCAGGGGCCATCGATTTTAAACTGCGCCAAAACACTTCGTCGGTGGGTTGACCACCTTGTTCCAAAGCCAGAAATACTTCCATCTCTCTGCTTTCGTTATAGGTTTTTGACCCCTTGATCATTTCGGGATCGAAGGATTTCAAGTCTGCGGTGCCTTCGGCGATACTCTTGATTTGATCGGGATTGGAAAAACTAAATTCGGCGTGATCGATGGTCAGCTGAATCATCTCGGCTTTTTTCTCACCGAAATGCATCCCCCGAATTGTTTTTTTACTGATCATTCTCACATATTTGATCTTGGTGAGGATCTTTTCCCATACGATGTCGGAGAATACTTCGATCATTTCTCCCGCAAGGTTGGGATCGGCTTTTTTGATCTTAACCCAATCATCTGCGGTAACGGAATTGGCCGAAAGAAAATGTACGAAGTCATCACGGAGATCTTCGAGTTCGTTGAGGTTGAGCTTGCGGTATTTCACGGTGTGAATCGAATTTTTCAAAGGGTAAAAATAGGGATAATAGTGGATGTGGATGGGGTTTTGGGCACAGGCTTCCTTGAAAAGGCTTCATGCGGCAGACTTGAGGCCACAGGCTGTCGGCTTTTAGCAAATCGGGAAATTTTTTTGGAGTCAGCAGGTTTAGGGTTTAGGTTGGTGGAAATTGCCACAGAAACCCCGAAGACTCATCAGAGCTCTCAGAGAGATGGGGTCATTCATTGAGGAGCATCGAATATTTTCCCCGCAAAACAAAACTTCGGGTGACACCCTGCCTAAAACTAAAGGCGAAAATCTATGGCTTCGCAAATTCTTCTTTCACCACGTGATAGGCTTCTTTCTTGTTCCCGTAATAATCAATCACACTCCAGCTCGGGCCGGGCCAGCAATCGTTAAACTGCCAAAAGAGGGTACCCATACAATGCGGCTGTTTTGACAGGTGAGCTTCGATGGCCATTTTCAATCCCAAGGCTTGGGTCTTTTGGCTTAGGGCAACGAATTCTTCAAAATTCTGCGGTGCATCAAAGTACTGATTGATGTGTTTCAAAATTAATCCGTTGCCGATGTAGCTCTTCTGCCGATGAGCCATCAGTGGAGAGTCGAGGCTGAGGCTCGAATCGGCCATCGAGGTGCGAAGGGTCGACAATATGGGGTAGGACTGAAACCCATACTCAACCATAAAACGGCCTACATTGGTTTTGAAATTCGCAAATGGTTCTCGCCCGTGCCAAACGCCCCAATAGTGCATGGAGCCGTGGTTGAAATTCTCGGCGGTTCCCCAATTACTAAGCGGCGAGGTGCTCGTGTAAGGTGCGCCCGGATGATAGTTCGCTACCAAATCGGGAATAAGCTCTTGAAAGATCGAAACGTAATTGTTCCAAATTTCCAACGAGTCTTTTTCGGAATAGTCGTATTCGTTTTGCCAGCCCCAGTTTTTCCAAGCTACCTCGATCTCGTTGTTTCCACACCAAAGCGCAATGCACGGGTGAGAGCGTAAGCGTTTGATGTTTTCGATCACTTCCGCGGCAATGTTTTCTTGGAATGCTTCATCTTCGGGATAGAGGCTTCCCGCGAACATGAAGTCTTGCCAAACCAGAATGCCGTTTTGATCGCAGAGATCGTAAAAGAGATCTTGCTCGTAAATGCCGCCGCCCCAGACCCTAAGCATATTCATATTCGCTTCTTTGGCAGCGGCGATTATGGCTGCATATTTATCCGGGGTCACCCGCGATAGGAAAACATCTTGAGGGATGTAGTTAGCGCCTTTCATGAATATGGGCTTCCCATTCAATTTGAAGTAGAATGAAGTTCCAATGTTGTCGGGTTCATTTACCATTTCGATGGTCCGAATGCCATAGGTATCCGAGATGGAATCAAGCACCGTCTTGTCGAGCCTTAAGGTGATCTTTTGGGAATAGAGATGAGGTTTCCCTGCACCATGGGTCCACCAGATTTTTGGTCTGTGAATGTCAAATGTGTGAACGATCGTGTTTACGCCCACCTTGAGATTTACAATCTTGGTTTTTTGTTTGACCAGTAATTCGTAGGTACCCTCTTCAGTGGCTTCAATTTCGATGAAGGTGCGCAGGTGTGCTATTTCCCGATCGGCGGATAGGGTGGTTGTGTAAGCATCCACAATCTTTACCTTGTTCCAGGTCTCCAATTTCACATCTTTCCAAATGCCTGAAGTGACAAATCGCGGCCCCCAATCCCAACCAAAGTGATACGCTGCTTTTCGCGTAAAGGAGGAGACTTTGACGGGAATATCTGTCGCTTCATTGCCGGAAGGAAGCGTGTGTGGGTAGTTGCTGACCGCTTCACGATTGCGGTTGACGGGTGATTCAAAGACGACTCGGAGCTCGTTCTTTCCTCTTTTTAAATGGGGCTTTACATCAATTCGCCAAGAGCGAAACATGTTGTCGGCAGTGAGAATGCTCTCTCCGTTGAGAAAGACTTCTGCATAGGTATCCAGCCCATCAAAGACGATCTCAATGTTTTCGTTTTTAAGCGTTTTTCGATTTACTTCAAATTCGGTTTTGTAGACCCAATTCTCTTCTTCAACCCAGCGTTGTTTCAACTCATTGTCTTCCCAATAGGGATCTCCGATGACCCCGTTTTCGAGCAGATCCAGGTGGACTTGCCCCGGCACCGTAGCGGGCAAAAAAGAGGAGTCTCCCTCTTGTTGAAACTCCCAGTCTTCATTTAGGATATGGGTCTTTTTCGTTCGATCGTTTTTCCCAATTTGGCAAGAAGCGAGACAGATTAACAGGGCACAGAATAAGAAAACTCTCATTCAAACAGTCGGGTTATGGATGCAATTTTCTCCTCGTCGGGAATGGTCTTCGCACCCATCCCAAAAGCGTCTTCTGAGGTGGCTAACCTATGCGATGTAAAGTGTATTGCATCAACTCCCACTTCGATTAATTGCAGCGCGTTGGAAGCATTTACGCCACTCCCCGCCATGATTTCAATTCGTCCTTTGCCCCAAGAGACCAAGTTTCTAATCAGTTCGATCCCTTCTATTGCCGACGACTGTTTGCCCGAGGTGAGCAATCGATTAAATCCGAGATCGATGATTGTTTCCAGTGATTTCTTCGGGTCTTTACAGTAATCAAAAGCACGGTGAAAGGTGGTGTCCAACCCAAAAAGCCTTGCTTCTTGAATGAGCATTGCATTTGCTTCGATGTCTATTTCGTTGGTCTCGGTCAGGCAGCCAAATACAATTCCGTTGGCTCCTGCCTGCGCTAACGAGTCAATATCGTCCAGCATGATTTTGATCGATCGAGGAGCGTACACGAAGTCTCCCTCTCGATTGCGCAGCATGGCATGGAGCTCGATAATCTCGGCGCATTTGGCAGTAAGCCCCGTGCTAGGCGTAAGACCGCCCACGGAAAGTCCCGAACAAAGTTCGATACGATTTGCTCCAAAACGCTCTGCGAGTTGCGCACTTTCGTACGAGTCGACACAAACTTCTAAGGTCATTTCGCAATGATTTCGTCAATAAATATCCATGCATCAGCCCCCGCAGCTTCGTGCCAATCGGGAACTTTTCCAATGTTTTTGGCACTGAGTCGTATAAAGTTAACTACTTCCGGTCTATCGACTGCTATCTGAATGGACTGAATATACTTGCCTCGCCTTTTCGGATCATTACGGCTAGCGACCGCTCCCCAGTTTTTCCAAGTTTTTCCATCCGTGGAGACTTCTACCTTCATTTCAGTTGGAATAAAAATCCACGAGTTATTGTATTGGTAGAAATGTGCGGTGACGGATGAGATTTCAGAGTCTCGTTTGAGTTCTATGGTCGTCTCTAAGTCATTTCCCCAGAAGCCCTGCCAAGCGCCATCTCGGAAATTGAGCGTTCCGAGTAAACCATCCACCAATCCACTTTCGCCGCCGGCTGTGTACCACTTGCTGTAAGGTTTGGCATACGTGACGGTTGCATTTATGGCTTGGTGATTTGAAACAGGAATAAGAATAGAGTCGCCGTACGGGGCATTGTTGCGGTAAGGCTGCACGGCGATGATGCCCGACTCTTGTATGGGAATTAAATCTGAATATTCCGTTTCGGGATTGTCGCAGTCTTGACAGCGGTATGCGTACTTCAGCGAAATGGCCTCGGAATAGGGTAGGAGTCTCAGGTAGGACTCTTCCCCTCTCAGCTTCATTTCGTGAGTCATGGCCACAGACTCTTTCCCATATTGAACTCCTTTATTCTTCAAAATGGGATAGTGAGATTGAACGCGATCCACAAATTCTGAATAATCACGCGAGGTTGAGTCCGACCAAAGGACTTCAGCCATAGCAAGTAATCTGGGAAATACCCGGCTGTCCAATGTTTTTTCGTCGGGAACACGCTCCGTCCACATATTGCACTCACCACCGATGATGCGTTTTTGCTCTTGAGGAGATAAACCCTTGGGAACAGGGTTAAAGTCGTAGACTTTTTTTAGATCAATCGCGTCCAATCCATAGTCGAAATAGGCATGAGAAGTAGGGGACATGATGGCCATATTTCCTTGCCTTACCGCTTCTATACCTCCCTCCATTCCACGCCATGACTGCACGATGGCGCCTTCTGTCAATCCACCTTCCAAGATCTCGTCCCATCCGATGATTTGCCTTCCGTTTTGATTGAGGAATTTTTGGACACGTTGGATGAAGTAACTTTGTAGCTCTGCTTCATCGGCCAAGCCTTCCTCGTCTATCCGGTGTTGGCATTTTTCACATTCCTCCCACCTTACCTTTGGTGCTTCGTCACCTCCGATATGGATGTATTCGGAAGGGAATAGCTCCATTACTTCTGTCAAGACGTCCTCCAGAAAGACAAAAACGCTGTCGTTTCCAGCGCAGTAAATTTCTTTGAAAACTCCCCAATCGTTGGCGACGGGTACCGACTCTCCCGTGCAAGAGAGGTGAGGATATGCCGCGATGGCCGCTTGAGAATGCCCGGGCATTTCTATCTCTGGAATAACTTCAATATGCTTTGAGGCAGCGTAAGCCACAATTTCTTTAATATCTTTTTTGGAATAATATCCGCCATAAATACTTCCATCGGACTCGGTACGGAATGCACCGATTGAAGTCAGCTTTGGGTATTTGTCAATGGCAATGCGCCAGCCTTGGTCTTCGGTGAGGTGCCAGTGAATGGTATTCATTTTGTAGAATGCCAGCAAGTCGATGTATTTTTTGATCACGTCAACTTCAAAAAAGTGGCGGGAGCAGTCGAGCAATAATCCGCGGTGTTGAAAATTTGGCCAATCCTCGATTTGCAGACAAGGCAAGAAGTGATTACCCTCTTTTGCGTTGAGTAAAGTCAACTGCTTCAACGTTGCCAATCCCCTCCAAATTCCTTCTTCTCCACTAGAGGTCAGCGAAACTTTATTTTCAGTAATATCCAAGCGGTAGCCTTCGTCTTGAAACGAAGATGTACTATCAATATCCAGAAGGAATTCGATTTCATTATTTGACTTTGTTGAAAGGCTAATCTTGACCCGTGATTTGAGAAAAGATGCCAACTCGGTTTTGGCTTTCTCTAAACTAATCGGTGATGTGATGGAGAAGGAGCCAGTCAACGGTATGGCTCCGTCAGTTTGCTTGACTTCCTGAGGCCTCGGAATGATGTCGACGTTGAACTTTGGTAGTGTGTGCTTGTCGGTGCAAGAGGCGAGAGCCAAAATGATGGCGGTGGAATAGAGGATACGTTTAATCAATGCTCAGAATTAAATGAGCCAAGTTAATTCTAATAACAGGGTGATCAATGTGCCGCTGCGAAATAACTTCGGAGGAAGTTTTTTATGTGTCATTCTTGAAGAACGAAAATGATAAAGTTATTGCCCTTAGTTAAAACAAACCTTACTGCTGCTGAGGCATGAATTCAGAACCATCTCGAATTTCAAATAGCCCTAAAAACAAATAGCGCCTGACGTATTTTTGATTCGGTAAAATCGTTTGCTCGGCTTCCTTCCTCCATTGGTAGGCTAATAAAGTTTAGAATACAAAAAGCCCACTGTTATCCAACAGCGGGCTTTTCCTGATGTGAGCGTTTCGGTTAGGCCGATTTTTTTTCGGTTTTGAGAAACTCTATGAGTTGCACTTCCGTGGTGTAGCGTTTTTTTCCGTCTTTATCCTCGTAGGAGCGATTTACGAGTTTGCCGGTTACGGCTACTTCGTTCCCCTTGACGAGAAGTTTTTCGGTTAGCTCGGCCACTTTGCCCCAAGCTACGAGGGTGTGCCAGTGGGTATCTTTTACAAAATTGCCGCTGGCATCTTTGTGTCCTGCATCGGTAGCGAGACTCATTCTGGCCATTGTGGTGCCGTTATCAAATTTGCGCATTTCGGGGTCCATTCCTAAGCGACCGATGAGTTGTACTCTGTTTACCATGTTTTTCATTTCTTCAACTTTTAGATTTGTATTTGACGTTCAGTATTCAGCTTTTAGTACTGAGTATTG
>JGI12210J13797_10080606_pt1 | contig 18112 bp, 13 predicted proteins | sample ElkSlonscriptome_3_FD_13797 | JGI IMG/M metagenome (IMG submission 13797)
GTGGTGGGCCGCGCGGGCCGTCCACCCCACCCCCGCCCAGCCCCGCCTCGGTCGCCGCGCCGCCGCGGTGGCCGTGGCCGTCTACCTGGTGAGCGCCTCCATGTTCACCTACCACTACTCCTCGTGGATGACCCCTGCCTCCGCCCTCGCGGTGGGCCTGGCGCTCCGGGGGCTGCGGCGAGATTCTCGGCTCGACCATGTGATCGCTGGCGCGCTGGCCCTGCTGGCCTTCGTCACCATCCAGCGGGCGGTGGTGCTCGCCCTGCTGCTGCCCGCCCTCGCCGCCTGGGCGCACCGGCGCGGCTGGCCCGGCGCACGCCCCCGCGTCGTGCTGCTGTGGGTGCTCGGCGCCGCCCTGGCCCTCGCCCCCCTGCTGGCCTGGTACGCCGATGCCCCCGGCGCCCTGCTGCGGGTCATCGTGCCCGTGTCGATCGGCCTGGACTACACCGCCTCGCCCAGCGGCTCTCCGCTGGTCGCCATCCCCGGGGCGCTCGTGCAGCTGCTCACCGTCTACTGGTTCCCGGTCGGGATGATCGCCCTGGCCGGCCTCGCTGCCCTGGGCCGCCCCTCCGATGAGCGCGGCCCGTGGGCTCCCGGCGCGCTGTGGCTGGCCGCCTCGCTGCTCGCCGCCGGGCTGGGCGGCATGCGCTACTACCTCCACTACCTGGTGCAGTACGCCCCCGCCCTCGGCCTGCTCGCCGGCCAGCCCGGGCTGCTGCGCGCGCTCGCGGGCGCGACGAGGCGCACCCGCCTGCTTCAGGCCGGCGTGGTGCTCCTCGGCGCGGCCCAGCTGCTCGAGATCGGCCTGGGTCGTGGTCATCGCTACGAGGCCATGGCCCGGCGGCTGCGCGACGGTCGGACCGCCGCCCAGGTCGCCGGCGCCCACATCCGCCAGCGCACCGCCCCCGACGACACCGTGCTCGCCTGGGGCTGGACCGCCTGGCGCGTGTACTACTGGTCCCAGCGCCGCTCGCCCAGCCGCGTGTTCAAGTGCCTGGGCATCGTCACCACCTTCAACGCCAACACCGCCTGGGACGTGGGCCCCGGCCCGCGCTTCCGCGACGGTCCCATGGCCCGCGAGCTCGTCGACGCCTTCGATCGCCACCCGCCCGCGTATGTCGTCTACAGCCCCTCCATGGTCCAGACCTTCGGCGCCGAGGTCGAGCCCCTCCTGCAGTTCACCGCATTGGATGCCCGCCTGAAGCGCGACTACGTGCCCGAGGCCCAGTTCGGCGACCTCACCCTGCTGCGCCGCCGAGCGCCTGCGCCCGAGCCTGCTTCCGCCCCCACGCCCACGCCCACGCCTGCGCCCGAGCCCGAGCCCGAGCCCGAGCCCGAGCCCCGCTGAGAGCGGGTGCGCCGACGCCCTCGCTATACTCCGCCGCGCCCGAGCCATGCACCCCTCCGATCACGCATTCCACCTGCGCTTCTCGCCGGGGCGATGGTTCCGGCGCGAGGTCTCGGCGAGCGCCGAGATCGACGCCCCCATCGAGCGGGTGTGGGCCACCCTGGTGGACTTCGAGCGCTACTCGGCCTGGAACCCCTTCACCCCCGAGGTGCGCGCTCACCTGCGCGTGGGCGAGCCGATCCACATGCACGTCCGCATGCCCCGTCGCGCGCCGCGTCGGATGACCGAGTGGATCAACCGCATCGAGCCCCCGCGGGTGCTGTGCTGGGGCGTGCACCTGGGCGCGCGGTGGCTGCTGTGCGCCAACCGCTGGCAGCGTCTCGAGCCGCTCGACGACCGGCGCACGCGCTACACCACCGTCGATCACCTCAGCGGCCTGCTGGCCCCGCTGGTGATTGGGCTGTACGGCGAGCCCATGCGCCGCGGCTTCCAAGCGGCCGCCGACGGGCTGGCCGCCCACCTGAGAGAGGAACGAGCAGCATGAGGACACTGGCCATCGGCCTGCTGAACACCTACCGTCGCGCGACCCTCACCTGGCATCGCCTGCGCGGCAAGACCCCGCACGACGTGGCCGAGGAGCGGATCGCCAGCGGGCGCGCCTGGGAGGAGTTCTGCGACACGCTGAAGGCGGCCGGGGCCGCGCTGTCGTTCCCCGGGGCGCCGCGCGACCCCTTCAGCCAGGCCGAGGGCCTGCGCTACCTCACCCGGCTCACCCGCGCCGGCCTCGAGGCGTTCGTGGAGTATGCCGATCCCCGCGCCCCCGTGCTCCACCGCGTCGCCCACGAGACCGTCAAGCTCGGCTCCGACAACCCCGACAACTACTATCAGACCGCGCGGATCGACGGCGCGTGGGACTACGAGATCAGGGGCGAGCGCAACACCGTGCACTACCTCGGGTTCGGCACCCAGATCGGCCACTACGGCCAGGGCGGCGGCCTGCCCCCCACCGGCTACCTCGAGGCCCGCGACATGCACGTCGAGCCCGACGGCACCTTCACCATCATCCTCAGCGCGCAGCCCAAGCCGGGCAACTGGCTGCCCATGACCGCCGAGACGGGCACGCTCATCGTGCGCCAGACCTTCCTCGACCGGCAGACCGAGGTGCCCGCGCGGCTCGAGATCCGACGGATCGGCGGCGAGAGCACCCCTGGCCACATCACGCCTCAGCTCATCGACCAGGGCCTGCGAGACGCCAGCACGCTCGTCGCCGGCGCCTCGCTGCTGTTCGCCAAGTGGGCCCGCGACTTCCAGGCCCACAGCAACGAGCTGCCCATGTTCGATCAAGAGGTCTCCAACCGAGCCGGCGGCGATCCCAACATCACCTACTTCCACAGCCACTGGGCGCTCGCCCCCGACGAGGCCCTGGTGATCGACGCCACCCCGCCCGCGTGCGATCACTGGAACTTCCAGCTCAACAACTACTGGATGGAGAGCCTCGACTATCGCTACTACACCATCCACACCAACAAGCACCTCGCCACCCTGCGCCCCGACGGCTCGGTGCGGATCGTGGTGGCGCACCGCGACCCCGGCGTGCCCAACTGGATCGACACCGTCGGCCACGCCTCCGGCACCATGTCGTTCCGGTGGATCCGCGCCGCCGAGCCCTCCCAGCCCCGCACGCGGGTCGTGAAGCACGCCGACGTCGCCGGGCTCGCCTGACCGCGCGACCGCACCGCGCTCCCACCCGACCGCCCGCCAGGGAGCGCGACCACGTCTCACCCCCACTAAAGCTCCCCATGTCCAATGCTCGCCCTCGCTGGAGCCGAAGCTGGCCGATCCGTGCCTTCGACGCCCTCGGCCCCGCCCTCGACCGCCTGCACCTGTCGCCCTCGCTCGAGGTCGACGCCCTGATCCGAGCCGCCCGCGCCCAGACCGGCCTGCACGACCTCGGCGACGAGTGGTTCCGCGAGCCGCTCGGCGTGCTGGTGGACTCGCTCGAGCACGAGGCCCGGCTGTCGGCCCTCGGTCGCATCATCGTGCGCACCCGGCTGGTCGGCGCGCTGGCCACCCGGCTGCGGGTGGAGGACCTGGTGCAGCGCCACCCCGAGATCCTCGACCTCGACCTCGGCCCGGTGCTCGTGATCGCGGGGCTTCAGCGCACCGGCACCACCCTCCTGCACCGCCTGCTCGCCGCCACCCCCGATCTGCGCGCCGTGCGGTCGTGGGAGGCGCTGTCGCCCGCGCCCATCCCCGGCGAGCCGATCGGCCCCGACGGCCGCCCCACCCGGCGGGTGCAGCAGGCCCGACGCGCCCAGCGAGTGCTCGAGCGCATCGCGCCCGAATTCTTCGCCATCCACCCCGTGGAGTATGACCAGCCCGAGGAAGACGTGCTGCTGCTCGACGTCTCGTTCATGAGCCAGTCCCCCGAGGCCACCACGTGGGTCCCCTCGTATGCGCGCTGGCTCGAGACCCAGGATCACACCCCCGCCTACGCCTACCTGCGCCGGCTGCTGCAGGTGCTCCAGTGGCAGCAGCCCGGCCGGGGCTGGGTGCTCAAGACACCGCACCACATGGAGCACCTCGACGTCGTGCTGCGCGTGTTCCCGGGCGCCACCGTCATCCAGACCCACCGCGACCCCCTCCAGACCATGCCGTCGTTCTGCAGCATGGTCTGCCACGGCGCGAGCATCTTCAGCGACACCGTCGACGCTCGGGCGATGAGCGAGCACTGGGTGCGCAAGGTCGGCCGGATGATCGAGCGCTCCACCCACGTGCGCTCCACCCACGATCCCGCCCGCTTCATCGACGTGGCCTACGCCGACCTGATCGCCGATCCCATCGCCCAGCTCCGGCGGATCCATCGATTCGCCGGGCTGCCGTTCGACGCGGAGGCCGAGCGCGCGGCCGAGGAGCGGCTGCGCCACCAGGTCCGCCACAAGTACGGCCGGCACCACTACCGGCTGGAGGACTTCGGGCTCACCGCGGAGAGGATCGAGCGCGAGTTCGGGGCCTACCGTGAGCGCTACGGGATCCCGGCCGGAGACCGCCCCCCCGCGTCGTCGCCCGGCGCCGAGCCTCGTGCCCGGGCCGAGGGCGTGGGGCACGACGACCCCGTCCGCGCCACCCTCTCGGGCCTGCTGGATCTCCTGCGCCACCGCGACGCGCTGCCCCCCATGGCCGAGCACGAGCGCCTCGACGGCAAGACGGCGCTCGTGACCGGAGCCAACAGCGGCCTGGGCCGGGCGGTCGCCGTCGATCTCGCCCGCCGCGGCGCGCACGTGCTCATGGCCTGCCGCAGCGGCCACCCCGAGGCGGGCGAGGAGGTCGCCCGGGCCGCGGGCAGCGATCGGGTCGAGATGCTCCGCGTCGACCTGGCCGATCTCCGCTCCGTGGAGGCGCTCGCCGACGCCCTGCGCGATCGGGGCCGGCCCGTCGACATCGCCGTGTTCAACGCCGGCGTGATGCCGGCCCGGTCCCAGCGCACGCCGCAGGGCTTCGAGGTCATGTTCGCCGTCCACTTCTTGTCGAGCTTCGTGCTCGTCCGGCGCATGCTCGCCGACGGCGTCGTGCGCCCGAGCCCCGAGCCGGGCACGCGGCCGCGGATCGTGTTCGTGTCGTCCCAGTCCCACCAGACCGCCTCGCCGATCGACTTCGAGCGCTTCGGCGCCTTCACGGACTACGGCCTGCGCGACGGCATGGCCGAGTACGGGCGCAGCAAGCTCCACCTCACCACCTTCGCCACCGAGCTGTCACGGCGGCTGGTCACCCCCGAGGGCGAGGTGCAGGTGGGCGTGCATGCGCTGTGCCCCGGGCCGGTCGCCAGCAACATCGCCCGCAGCGCGCCGGCCTGGCTCGCGCCCGCCCTGCGGATGATGATGCGGCGGCTGTTCCTCTCGCCCGAGCGCGCGGCCCAGCCCGTGGTGCTGCTCGCGGCCGGCTCCGCCATGGAGGGCCGCACGGGCGTCTACCTGCACATGCTGCGCGAGTCGGCCGCATCCGCGCTCGCCCGCGATCCGGAGAGCGGGCGCCGGCTGTGGGCCGAAGCCGAGGCGCTGCTCGACCGGCTCGACCGGCTCGACCCGTGAGCCACCGCGGGCGAGTCGCGGCTCCAACTCTACGCAGACGACGTCCATGAATCCAGTACAAGGAGCCACACCGTGAGCCTCTCACCGAACGGGCGCTTGGCGCCCGCACTCATCACTCTCGCCGTGTCCCTCCCCGCATGCACGGAGCGCCCCACCCTCGACAGCGATGTGGGCCGCCAGATCGCCGACCACCTGTGCCCGATCCAGGACGGCTGCGACTGTGACCCAGACCACCTCATCCCCAGCTGCGACACCGAGGTCGAGCGAGAGTTCGCGCGCAGAGAGCGGGTCGCGCTCGAGCACGGTCTCGAGCTCGACCCGACCTGTCTCGCATCGTTCTTGGACGGCATCGACAGCATCGCCGCGTGCGAGAGATTGAACGGGGCGCTTCCAGATTGCGCCGTCTACGTCGGCGACGCCGACGTCGGCGACGCCTGCACCTACTATGGGTTCCTTCCGATGATGACGGACTGCCGGGCTGGCCTGGACTGCAATCAGGGGCTGTGCCGGGACCTCGTGAACCCCACGATCCTCCACGAAGGAGAACGCTGCGCCGAGAGCCTCGACGACCCTCCATCCGGAGCCCTGGGCAAGTGCGCCGAGGGTCTCCAGTGCGACTTTCGAGACACGCTCACCTGCGTCCCAAGGGCACCCATCCCGATCATCCCCGAAGGTGGCACGTGCGACGACTCCAACGTCTGCACTCTAGGCACCTACTGCCGCCCTCCCGAGGGCATCGACTACGCCTCCGATGAGCACCCGGGAACCTGCTCCGCGCCGACCCCGACCGGACAGCCCTGCTCCCTGGAGTACGAGTGCGACGAGTACTACTGCGAAGCGGGGACGTGTCAGCCCCCGCCGATCTCACTGTGCCGGCTGCTCCCGGCGTGGTGGGACGTCAAGGACTACCCGATCGGAACCGTCCCTCCCTGAGAGACATGCTCCACGACCTCCCCCGCCGCACTCACCCCGCCCGCGAGTCCCCCCGGCGGCTCCGCCCGCCGAGATACCCCGCCGCCACTCCGAAGCTGGTCGTGAACACGATCTGCGCGGCGTCGACCACTGGCATCGCGATCCACGCCAGCCCCGACGCCACCACCAGCAGCAAGACCGCGCCCATCAGGCGGGTCTCTTGCTGCATGCGCTGTCGGATCCGCCGGTGGCGCTCGCGCTGCTCCTCCAGCTCGAGCGCGTGGCGGTGCCGCTGCTCGCGGCGGGCGATCGCCATGCGCCGGATCGCCACCTGCTGCGACGCCGGCTGCTCGATGGAATCGTAGACCTCGGTGAACGCGTCCTGTGAGTCGCCGGGCGACAGCGGCCGCGCGACGGTGCGCGTGCGCGCCGGATGAGGCACGACGGGCCCAGCCGTGGTGCTCTCGAGGGGATCGAGATCATCCAGCGCCTCGGCGGGCAGCTCGAGCGTCCGATCAAGGTCTTCGGGCCGGGGCATCTTGCGGCTACCGAGGAGGCCGCCGAGCTGAGTCGGAGCCGGATTCCGCGCCGCCGATGCGCTAGTCCGACTCGGTCACCACAAAAGCTCGACCGCTCGCTCCTCGTCTCCTTTCACCAATCTTACTTCGTATCCCTCATCGTGCTGACGGAGGAACCAATCGTAGAGCCGAAGCGCGTTTCGAACCGTCTCCGCGTTCGATTGCGCCTCGCTCCGCTCACGGATCGCATCGAGTCGAGCATACGCCGTGGGAGAGAAGTCGATCTGCACTCTGCGCCGCCCTTCTCGTTGTTCACCAGCCTTGCTGCTCGCACCACCTGGCTGTACCGCCAGGTCTGCCATCTTCCGTGATCCCATCATCATCCGTCCTTCCGTCGCGTCCTCGTGGTCGTCGTCGTCGTAGGAAGGTCGACGCCGCCCTCCCGTCCCGAGGACCCGGCGTCGACCAGATCGCTTCAAGTCGAGCTACAGCTCAACGGATCGTTCTCTCTTCGTGCCGCAGCGGCTCGAGATCTTCGATGACCCAGCGCTCTGGGTCTTCGGCGTCTCGGGCCGAATCGCGCTGTGGCGGCGCACGATGTGGGGTACCGGAGCGCCCTGGAACCGGCCGCGTCATGCGATCGGACCCCTGACTCACCGACGCCCACAGCCCGCGTCGTACTCGCCAATCCAGATTGGAACCCCGTGTCACCACAACCTCCCGGATAGGACCGCAAACCCGAACGCCCCACGGGCGCGATCCCTTTCGTAGAGGTAAGGATAATCCCTATTCTTTCGGCGGCCACTCCGAGGTCTTTCCTTCTATAATCCAACAAACCCAAACCTGGGAGGGATTTATACTCCATTATTGAGTAGAGGTGGCGTGGCCTTCAAGTATTTTCTCGGGCCCCTATCGTCAGGGTTCTCCAAAAGTATTTGGAAATACTTCATTTTCAATGCTGATCGATTTCGCTCGGGCCCCACGCGTTCCCGCGCTAGCCCGAACGGCGCAAACAACGAAACACGGCGATCCTGGCGCGATGCGGGGGTCCGCTCGTCACGGATGCGCGCCCGAGTCCAGCACGGCGGCGGACCCGCGGCCCGCGTGTGCAGATCGCGACCGCTCGAGCGGGCCGCGAGCGGCCCAAACGGAGCGAGAACGCCCTGTCCGGCCGCCCGCTGGGGCGCGAGCCCGCCCCGCGTCCCCCCGCCGCCTGGGACGTCCCGGGCGCTCGATCTCAGCCCCCGCGGCGGGTCCGGCTCCGCGTGCGCGGCTCCCACCACCGCCACAGCCCGATGGCCACGCTCACCCCGAGCAGGTCGCTGGCGAAGTCACTCAGGCTGGCGTGCCGCTCCCAGGGCAACAGGTCCTGGCCGAGCTCCGTGACCGCGCCCACGGCCGCCCCCAGCGGCCACAGCCACGCCCCGCGCACCCCCGCCGCCGACCACAGCGCCCCGAAGACCGCCATCAGCCCGAAGTGCACCACGTCGTCCACCCACCAGCGCACCACCTCGGGCGGGGGCGGCGGTGGCATCCACAGCAGCACGAACACCACGCCGGTCCACACCCACGCCGCGACCCGCACCACGCCCCGCCCGCTCATCTCCCGCTCGGTCCCGACCCGACCCGACCACCCCCGCGGTCCCGACCCGGTCCGCCCGCGCGACCCGGTCCGCCCGCGCGACCCGGTCCGCCCGCGCGACCCGGCCCGCCCGCGCGACCCGGTCCGCCCGCGCGACCCGGCCCGCCCGCGCGACCACGACCGCCCACGCGTCCCGCCGCTACTCCGCCGTCTCGACCGCCCATGCGGTCCCAACCGCACCCGCGGTCCCGACCGCACCCGCGGTCCCGACCGCACCCGCGGTCCCGACCGCCCACGCGTCCCGCCGCTACTCCGCCGTCTCGGCCGCGACCCACAGCGAGATCATCTCGTTGTCGTCGACGACCCGCGAGTGGTGATGACCCCAGGTGTCGCTGAGGTAGATCATCGAGCCCTCCTCGAGCTTGGTCGTGAGGTAGATGGCGCAGTACTCGGCGTCGCCCTTGCCCACCTTGCCCAGCCGCGGCAGCGGCTGCCCCGACACCGGGCACAGCACCTCGCACTTGGTGCCGTCGGCCAGCCCGTCCATCCCCTGCTTGCGGCGGTCGCCGTGGATGGGAGACAGATGGACCTGCTCGTCGCGCCCGTCGGCCCGCACCCGCACCGTGAGCGCCGGGAAGCCGTCGAAGGTGACATCGGAGATCCCCACGAGCTGATCGCCGCGGGGACCATAGGCCTGGTTGACGACGATGATCACCTCGTCGCGCACGGTCACCGACGCCCCCTCGCTGGGCTTGGACCCGGTGATCTGGAGGTTGTCGACGTCTACGCTTTCCCGACCCATCGCATCGTCCATCACAGCGGGAACGGCGACGATCCGCAAGCGCTAAATCCAAGAGAACGCCAGCCGGTGGCCCGACGGTTTTTCTGATAGCCTGCGCCGCCGATGGCCCCGCCCGCCTCGTTCCATCGGCTCTTCATCGCCAACCGCGGCGAGGTCGCGGTCCGCATCGCCACCGCCTGCGACGCCCTGGGGATCACCCCGGTGTTCGGGGTGTCCGAAGCCGACGCCGACGCCGCCTACGTGCAGGGCCGGCAGACCGTCCGCCTCGGCCCCGCCCGCGCCACCCAGAGCTACCTCGACCCGGTGCGGGTGGTGCAAGCCGCCCGCCAGAGCGGATGCACCGCCCTGCACCCCGGCTGGGGCTTCCTCGCCGAGAACCCCTACTTCGCCGCCCTGTGCGAGAGCCACGGCGTCACCTTCGTGGGCCCCCCCGCGCACGTCATGCACCTGATGGGCAAGAAGACCCCGGCCAAGCGGGCCATGGCCGCAGCGGGGCTGGACCTCATCCCCGGCAGCGACGGGGTGCTCGACTCGGCCGCGCAGGCCCGCGAGGTGGCCGACCAGATCGGCTACCCGGTGCTGCTCAAGGCCGAGAGCGGCGGCGGCGGCCGGGGCATGCGGATCGCCCGGTCGGCCGACGAGGTGCAGTCCGCCTACGCCGACGCCTCGGCCGAGGCCCGGGCCGCGTTCGGCGACCCCCGCGTCTACATGGAGCGGCTGGTCGAGGGCGGGCGCCACATCGAGATCCAGGTGGTGGGCGATCGCTACGGCCAGGCCATCCACCTCGGCGAGCGCGACTGCACCGTGCAGCGCAACCACCAGAAGCTCATCGAGGAATCCCCCTCCCCCGTGCTCCCCAGCAACGTGCGCGAGCGCAGCCTCGCCGCGGCGGTCGAGGCCACCCGCCGCATCGGCTACGTGGGCGCGGGCACCATGGAGTTCCTGCTCGACGCCGACGGCGTGCTCCGCTTCATGGAGATGAACACCCGCCTGCAGGTCGAGCACTGCGTGTCGGAGATGCGCTCGGGGGTCGACCTGGTGCGCGAGCAGCTGCGGGTGGCGGCCGGCCACCCCCTGTCGCTGCGCCAAGACGAGATCGAGCTGAGCGGCCACGCCATCGAGTGCCGGATCAACGCCGAGGACCCCAGCGACGGCTTCCGCCCCGCCCCCGGCACCATCACCCACTGGCACGGCCCCCGCACCGACGACGGCCAGGTGCGCGTGGACACCCACGTGGCCACCGGCTACCGGATCCCCCCCCACTACGACAGCCTCATCTGCAAGGTGATCGCCCGCGGGGCCGACCGGATCGCCGCCGCCGATCGCATGCTCGAGGCGCTCGGCGAGCTGCGCTGCGAGGGGGTCCCCACCACCGTCCCGATGCACCAGGCCATCCTCGCCTCCAGCGACTTCCGCCAGCATCGCTACGACACCCGCCGGATCCCCGGCTGGCCCGGCTGAGAGCCCATGTCCACGCCCGATCTCCCCATGCCGGCCGATCCGCAGGTGCAGCACCTGGTGGCCAACGGCCTGCGCTTCGCCTACATCGAGGAGGGCGAGGGGCCGCTGGTGCTCGCGCTGCACGGCTTCCCCGACACCCCCCAGACCTGGGACGCGGTGCGCCCGGCCCTGGCCGCCGACGGCTACCGCGTGGTCACCCCCTTCATGCGGGGCTACCACCCCACCGAGGTGCCCGAGCGCGAGGACTACGACGCCGACACGCTGGGCCGCGACGCCCTGGCGCTGATCGAGGCGCTCGGCGAGCCGCACGCGATCGTGCTGGGCCACGACTGGGGGGTCATCGCGGGCTTGTCGGCGGCGAGCCGGGCCCCCCAGCGGGTGCGCGCGCTGGTGACCATGGCCGTGCCCCACCCGGCCAGCCTCCGCCCCACCCCCGCGCTGCTGTGGGCGACGCGGCACACCATCACGCTGCGGCTGCCGGGCGCCACCCGCCGGGTGCCCCGCGACGACTTCGCCCTCGTCGACACCCTGGTGCAGCGCTGGTCGCCCAACTGGCGCGTGCCGCCCGAGGAGACCCGCGCGGTGAAGGACGTGTTCTCCCACCCCGGGTCGCTCGACGCGGCGCTGGGCTACTACCGCGCGCTGGGCCTTTGGATGCCGGCCGGGTACCGACACCGGGTGCGGGTGCCGTCCGCCGCGTTCGCGGGCACCGACGACATCATCCCCCCCGCGCTGTACGAGCGGGCGCGCGGCCGCTATGCGGAGCACTACGAGGTGGTCACGATGCCGGGCGGCCACTTCATGCACCGCGAGCACCCCGAGATCTTCATCCGCGAGCTACGGCGGGTGCTGAAGGAGCTTCTGGCATGACCCACGTCCCCCTGGTGCCCATCGGGTCCCCCCGCGCCGAGTTCTGCGACGACGCCACGTTCTCCACCCACGCCGAGGCCGTGCTCGAGCGCGAGCAGGTGCTGGCCGAGCGCCGCGCCGAGGTGGCCGCCGGCTGGGGCGACAAGTACGTGGAGCGCGTGCACGCCAAGGGCAAGCTCACCAGCCGCGAGCGCCTCCAGATGCTCGCCGATCCGGACACGCGCCCCTTCGAGGTCGGCACCTTCGTCAACTACGGCGACCGCTTCGGCGAGCGCGGCCTGCAATCGCCGGCGGCCGGGGTGGTGACCGCCTTCACCCGCATCGAGGGTCGCTGGTGCATGGTCATCGCCAACGACAACACGGTGGCCTCCGGGTCGTGGTGGCCCCGCACCCCCGAGAAGATCGAGCGGGCCCAGACCATGGCCCTGCGCCTGCGGCTGCCCACCGTGTACCTGGTGGATTGCAGCGGCCTGTTCCTGCCCGAGCAGTCGCGCTCGTTCCCCGGGGCCACCGGCGCGGGCCACATCTTCAAGATGAACAGCCTGCTGTCGGCCCACGGCGTGCCCCAGCTCGCCGGGGTGTTCGGCGACTGCATCGCGGGCGGCGGGTACATGCCGATCATCAGCGATCGCGTGTACATGACCGAGCAGGCCTACATGGTCATCGCGGGCGCGGCCCTCATCAAGGGGGCCAAGAGCCAGAAGATCACCAGCCTCGACATCGGCGGCCCCGAGGTCCACGTGCACGCCAGCGGCTGCGCCGACGTGCGGGTGCCCGACGACCAGACCCTGCTGCGAGCCCTGCGTCGCGACGTGGCCCGGCTGCCCAGCTCCGCCATCGACTACTACCGCGGCGACGCCGGCCCCATGGAGCCCGCCTTCCCCAGCGCCGAGCTGCGGGGCCTGCTGCCCGCCGACCACCGCGAGGCCTACGACGCCACCCAGGTGCTCGCGCGGCTGTGCGACGGCAGCCTGTTCTGGGAGGTCATGCCCCACAGCGGCGAGGAGATGATCTGTGGGATCGGCCGCGTGGGCGGGCTTCCCACCGGCTTCGTCATCAACCGGCAGGGCCTGGTGGGCGACCCCGAGCGCCCCGGCGCCCGGCGCCCGGCCGGCATCCTCTACCGGGCCGGCATCGCCAAGATCGCCGCGTTCTCCCGGGCGTGCAACGACGACGGCATCCCGCTGGTGTGGCTGCAAGACATCGCGGGCTTCGACATCGGGCACGAGGCCGAGGCCCAGGGCCTGCTGGCCTACGGCAGCAGCCTCATCTACACCAACTCCACCAACCAGGTGCCGATGTTCACGGTGCTGCTGCGCAAGGCCTCCGGCGCGGGCTACTACGCCATGGCCGGGCTGCCCTACGACCCGGTGGTGCAGCTTTCGACCACCATCTCGCGGCTGTCGGTGATGGAGGGTCGCACCCTGGCCATCGCCACCTACAACACCAAGCTCGACGACGACTTCCAGATCGTCACCACCGACCCCGAGGCGCGGGCGGAGATCGAGCAGGGCATGAAGGCGGTGGAGGCCCGGATCGAGCAGGACATGGACCCGTACCTCGCCGCCCGCCAGATGGACACCGACGAGGTGATCGCGCTGCCCGAGCTGCGGCAGTACCTCCAGATGCTGGTGGAGGCCAGCTACCAGTCGATCGGCTACCGCCGGGTGAAGAACAGCCGGATCTGGTCGCTGCACGATCTCCACGTGCTCACCGGAGGGACGAGGTGATCATGAAGCGCACGCACGTCGACGGCCGGGTGTTCGTCCCCGAGCTGGAGGTCCGGGCCAGGCCCGAGGGGGAGCGGGTGCAGCTGCTGGCCCCCGCGGTGGGTCTGTGGCGCGATGCTCCGGCGCCCGGCACCCTGGTGACCCCGGGCATGCCCCTGGGGGCGCTGGAGATCTTGGGGGTGCTGCACCGCCTGCGCGCCCCGGCCGAGGCGGCCGGGCTGGTGCTCGGCTCGCCCGGGCCCCGGCTGGCGCGGCGCCCGGTGGCCTACGGCGATCTCCTGGTCGAGCTCGACCCCCACGGCAGCCCCGCGGGGATCGGCCCCGCCGCCGCGGCCGAGGCGACCGAGGCCGAGGCGGCCGGTCTGTCGTTCCGCTCTCCGCTGTCGGGTCGCTTCTACGCCCGCCCCGCCCCCGGCGAGGCCGCGTTCGTGACCGTGGGCGACGTGGTCGAGGCCGGCCAGACCGTGGCCCTGCTCGAGGTGATGAAGACCTTCAACCGCATCACCTACGGCGGCGACGGCCTGCCCGCCCGCGGCCGCGTGCTCGCGGTCGGCCCCGACGACGAGGCCGACGTGGACGAGGGCGACGTGCTGATCCGCGTCGAGCCTGCTTGAGCGGCGCTCGAGTGACCGCTTGGCCCGAAGCATGGACACCAGCGAACCGGGCTCCAGCACGATCGTGCTGGAGTTCGGGAACCTTCGGGTCCCAGGTGCCGCTACGTGCATCCTGACACTAATCGAGCGAGAGTTCTGAAGGTACCGAGATTCCCAATTTGCCGAATAATGAAGCGGTCGCGAAAGCAGACACGCTGTCTTCTGTAGCGGCGAACTTCACACCAACCGGAGAGAGATTGACGATGGGGGCCATCCACTGGGGGTCCTCCGCGCGAGGGAAACGAGGAGAGCCGCGCAGGCAACTCGACGAGCACCCTGAGGATTAGTCCGTCAGACTCGAACTCGACCCCTCAGCTCTGTACCTCGGGGTCGGAGCCGTCGACGAGCGCGAGGGCGCCCGTGAGGCGAGCTAGCAGCTAGAGCTCGGGTCTGGGTGGAATTTAGACGGAGTTCATGACACGGATGGTGGTACCGGTAGGGGGAGAGCGATGAGAAAAAGGTTTGGTTGGCTCGGGGTGGTGGGGTGCTTCGTGGGGTGCGTGGGCGAGGCGCCAGCGCTGCCGGAGCCGACGGGTGTACCGGAGAGCGATGGCATTGGGTCGGGAACGGTGACCACGGCCGGCTCGGTCATGGGCTCGACCGACTCCGGCCTGCCTCCGACCGACCCCGACGGCACGGGGATGGCCGACTCCAGCCCCAGCACCGGCACCAGCGGCGCGGGCGAGGAGACCACCGGAGCCGAGGGAACCACCGGCGAGATCGCGACCACCGGCTCCGAGCCGCTGTTCCGCGCGCTGCTGCTCACCGAGTTCGGCACCCTGGAGTACGACCTCGACGCCACCCTCGATGCGTCACTGCAGAGCATGGGCGCCGAGGTCGTCGTGGTGGAGGACGAGCTGGCCGAGCCCGCCGACGCCGACGACGTCGATATCGTGGTGATCAGCGAGACCTGCACGGAGGCCCATGTCGGCAATACGTTCCGCGAGGTGGCGCGCCCGGTGGTGGTGCTCGAGGGCAAGGTCTGGGACGACATGTCCATGACCACCACCACGGTCGAGTGGATCTCGGGCCGCTTCATCGAGATCTCCGACGACACGCACCCGATCGCGGATCCCCACAGCGGCTTGGTCGAGGTGCTCAGCACCGGGCTGACCTCGGGCCGGACCTACGCCTATACCTCCGAGGAGGCTCAGGTCGTCGCCCGCTTGCCGGCCGCGGACATCGTCGAGGGGCTGCCCACCGACGTCGTGTTCGCCTATCCCACCGGCGCGGTGATGTTCCAGTTCGTGGCCCCGGACGCGCGCGTCGGCTTCGGGGTCGACGTCGACGGCAACGAGTCGTTCATGTCGATTTCGAACCTCACCCCGGACGGCGAGAGCATGTTCGAGGCGGCGGTGGCGTGGGCGCTGGTGCACTGATCGAAGAACGCGCGCGGGGTCGCGGGGTTGGAATCAGGGCCCATGAACTAGGTTCACGACCGCTCAGCGGGTGAGGTCGAGCAGCGCGGCGCGGCCGGTGGGGTCGCTGGCCACGTGCCACGACGTGGAGGGCAGCGACAGCTCCTCGACCATGCCCCCGAGCGCCTGGACCTCGCGGTAGTGGAACCGCCAGCCCAGCGCGTACTCGAGCAGCCAGGTGCTCGCCGGCTCCGGTCGCAGGTTGCCGAGCACCAGCCGCCCCCGCGGGGCCAGCCGCCCGTGCAGGCTCTGGATGAGCGCGCCGGCCTGTGCATCGTCGAGGCCGCCGAGCACGCCCGCGCCGTAGATCAGATCGAAGGGCGGCTGGTCCTCGACGGAGGGCGGCAGGCCGGCCGGGGGGCGCACGTCGACGTGCAGCTCGTTGGAGTTGCCCAGCCACCGGCCCCGCCAGCCCGGCTCGCGGGTGGTCAGCACGGAGGGATCGGCCTCGAGCAGGGTGAGGTCGACCGCCGTGGCGTCGTTGGACTGCACCTCGTCGAGCTCGGCCGCCGGACCCGGCTGGAGCACCAACACCCGCGCCGACCGACGCCGACGCAGACCCTCCCACAGGTCGTGAAGCCACTGCGGGCGCGCCAAGATCGTGCGCATCAGCGGGAAGCGCTCCCACGCGAAGCGAAAGAAGCGCTCGGACGGGGTCGCGGCCGCGTCGGAGGTGTGCAGGAACATCGAGGGCAACGCGTAGTCGTCGAGCATCCCGTGGGCCGGCGGCGTGGGCGGCGAGGCGGGCAGCACCGTGCCCAGCAGCTCGCGCCGCACGTGCTCCCGGGCGGCCTCGCGCTGCGGCTCGTCGAAGTGCGCCGACAGGTCGTACAGCCGCGCCAGCGAGCCCAGGCACCGCGGGCCCCACTGGGCGAAGAGATCGGTGAAGATCGCCTGCTCTTGGGCGTGGGTGACCGCGCCGTGGGTGGGCCGGGTGGCGTTCTCCACGAAGAACCCGCTCCACCGCAGGATCTGGCCGAGCTCGGCCACCGCCGCGCGCCAGTTGGCGGGCAGGTCCCGGGTGCGGTGGGTGGCCCCGCCGGGGTCGAGCGGAGAGCCGTCGCGCAGCCGCAGCGCCCCGAGATGGATGAGCCCCCCACTGAAGCGCACCCCCACCCGGCGCTCGGGGCCCGGCTGCAGCTCGGTGATCTCGCCGGCGCCCTCGGACACCAGCACCGATCCCTGCTGAAGCTGGACCTGGTCGAGGCGCATGCCGGGCCACAGCCCCACCTCGAGCGGAAGCGCCACGCCGACCTCGGTCGCCGACACGTCGAGCACCCGGGCATCACCCAGCGAGGTGCCCCCCTTCATGAGGGTGCACTGCACCGGGGGGGCGAGCTCCTCCACCGCGATGCGAAGGGGACGCTGCCGAAACGCCAATGTGGCAACCGCCAGGCTGATGTCGGTGCGGTGGCGGGCACGCTTGCGCACCCCTGGTACCGGCGCACCGTCTTCCCGATCGTCCTCGACCACGAACCCGACGATACCGCTCCAGCGTGGGACTCGGGTCGAATTCCTGCCGGCCGCTCAACGGTCCCAGATGGGGCCAGCAGCCCGCGCGACAACCGACGCGGGGGATGACGCGGGGGATGGAGACCCCGTATGCGTGGCCTCACTCGCATCGTGGGCGGCGATGGGGGCCAGCCATGCACCCACGCCCGCCGCGACGAGCAGGCCCGCCACCAGCAGCCACGAGCGGGAGGGCCGGCGCCGGCCCGCACAGGCCTCGAGCGCCCCGAGCAGCGCCCGCATGCTGGGGAAGCGCTCCGCGGCGTCGACCGACAGCCCGCGGCGCAGCACCCGATGCAGCGCCCGGGGCACCCCGCGGCGCGGCCCCACCGGCGTGCCCCGCAGTAGCGAGAGCCGCAGCGAGCGCATGTCGTGGCCCGGGAACGGGCGGCGGCGATACAGGGCCTCGAACAGCGCCACGCAGAAGCTGAACTGATCGGACGACGAGCCCACCGCGCTGCCCTCGAACTGCTCCGGCGCCATGTAGGCGGGTGTGCCCAGCACTGCGCCGGTGCACGTGAGCTGGAGCGGCGTGGGCTGCTCCTCCGACTCGTCGAGGGTGGGCAGCAGATCGGCCAGCCCCGCGGTGCGAGCCAGGCCGAAGTCGACCACGCGCGCCTGGCCCCGCTCGTCGATGATGACGTTGGCGGGCTTGAAGTCGCGGTGGACCAGGCCGGCCTCGTGGGCCGCGGCCAGGCCCTGGCCCGCCTGGAGGAACACCGCCACGATCTCCCGCCACGAGCGGGGCCGCGAGCGGAGCCAGCGCTCGAGGGTGCGGCCCTCCACCAGCTCCATGGCGATGAACGGGACGCCCTCGTCGCTGGTGCCCACCTCGTAGATCGTGGTGACGTGCGCGTGGCGGAGCCGGGCCAGCGCCCGCGCCTCTCGCATCATGCGGGAGCGGGCGTTCAAGGCGTCTTGCGCCGCCGCCTCGGCGCGCAGCACCTTCAGCGCCACCCGGCGGTCGAGCTGGGCGTCGTAGCCCTCGTAGACCACGCCCATCGCCCCCACGCCGATCCGCCGCAGCACGCGGTAGCGACCGAGGGAGGTCTGATCCTCGCCCAGCTCGCCCAATTCGGCGGTTTCGGCGGGCGGAGCGTCCGCGCAGGTGCGCTCCCACGACCCGAGCGCGGAGAGCTCGGCATCACGACGATGGCTCGGGGCGCTCTCCATGTTCACACCATAACTCTCAAATCTAACCTGAGTCAACGCACGTTTCGA
>JGI12210J13797_10430126_pt1 | contig 18087 bp, 16 predicted proteins | sample ElkSlonscriptome_3_FD_13797 | JGI IMG/M metagenome (IMG submission 13797)
GTTCGATGGGGTTATCGATCAGTTTGTAGAACACGCCGAGTGACACGAGCTCATCGGGCGACGGATAGAACTCCCAGCGCAGGTCGTAATGGGTCACCGACGAGGGCTGGAGGTCGGCGTTGCCGAGAACCTCTCGATTGAGCACCGGATCGGTGAAGGGTGCCGGCGACAACTCTTTGAAATCGGGCCGAATGATCGTTTCGGCGAAGCCCGCCCGCAGCTGCTGACGATCGGTGAAAAACCAAGTCAAAGCGGCCGCCGGAAGCAGGTCTTCATTGTCTAGTTCGGCAATGATGGCCTCGTCGGGATCGAAGAGATCGAAGGTCGTGACCTCTTGGGTCCAGTCCTCGACGCGCGCGCCTGCGCTAAGACGAATCAGATCGAAGAACGTCAAGTCGACATTGGCATAGATGGCCTCGACATCGAGCGCGGCCGTGTAGTTATCGGTGGCGCGCGTCGACTCCCCAAGGACCAGACCATTCGGGTTGATCGTATTGGCGTTGATGATGTCTTCGACCGACAGGGACCGTCGCAGCTCCTGGCTGAGTCGATTGACGCCGCTGAACTGAAACCGGCGGATCGTCGACTCGCGCGACTTCTCGACCAGGCGGTAACCCGCTGACATCATGGTGTTAACCGGTCCGACCGAAAAGGGGAGGTCAAGATCGAAGCCCCAGTCGGTGGCCGTATCGTCAAGGTCGGAAAAACGGCGGACGTTGCTGTCACCGCGGCGCGAGAAAATGAATTCGGCAACGGAATCAGGATCGTAGCGGTAGCGACGCTGGTCGGGCACGTAGCGGCTCGCGCTCGACTCGGCGTAATCCCACGCAAACTGCAGGTCCATCCAATCGGGAAACTGGTGTTCACCCAGGATCTGATTCGAAATCAGTTCACGCTCCTCCCACTCCAGCTCAACGATCCGAATGTCTCCATCCTCATCGAGATTGAAGCCCTGCTGAAGGATGACCTCGTCCTCCGTCTGCCGGAGCATCATCGAGGTGAAATCGAGCCGATGCAGGTCCTCGAATTCGAGTCCGGCGGTCAGGAAGCCTGAAAGCTGAACGTTTCTGCGCGTTCGATCAACGTCATAGTCATCGTTGGGACGCAGGGAGCCGTCGCCGAGAGGCACGAAGGAGCGCTGCTGCTCTAAGCGTGTCTGGACCTCGTCATCCCAAAGCACCGCCGCCGTATAGCCCAGGCGCCAGCGGCTTCCCAGCTCGAAGGCCTGCCCACCTTCCACAGAAACACCCAGATCGGGGCCCAGACGCTGGGGTGTGGCATCGTAGATCACCGGAAAGGACTCGCCGAGCACTTCCAGCTCCTCCGGCGGGATCCCGTCGGGTCGGAAGGGATTCTGCTCGATGATCTGCGTATTCTCCCCGGCGGCATCGCGGACGACATCGGGCAGCTCGCGCGTGCCATCGTCGATCCCCAGCCAGTCCGTGTCGCCACCGCGGTAGCTCAAGCCCTTCTTACCGGTGGAGCCATCGCGAGCGCCGATCGACAGACCTAAGCTGAAAAAACTTTCCTCGGGAATGCCGCGTGTCCGGATCTCGACGGCGCCGCCGCCGAAGTCGCCCGGCATATCGGGCGAATAGGTCTTCTGAACCAGGATAGACTCGATCACGCCAGTCGGAAACAGGTCCAGAGGCACAACCTTGCGCGTCGGGTCCGGGCTGGGCACGTTCGAACCGTTGAGCAGCGTCGAGGAGTAGCGCTCGCCCAGGCCGCGGATGTAGACGAACTCCCCGCCCACCAGGGTCAAACCGGTGACGCGAGACAGGGCACTGCCCGCATCCGAGTCGCCGGCGCGGGAGAACTGCTCGGCGCCGATCACGTTTGTGACGCCGGCAACGGTGCGCTGCTCGTCGATGACCGAGGACAGCGAGCCTTCGATAAAGGGCTCGACGACAACGAATTCCGCCAGCTCAAGCCCGGCCGGGGGCAGCTCGAAATTTCGCTCGGTTGTCGCGTCCGCTCCGATCTCGACCCCGTCGATGGTCCGCGTCGCAAACTCCGAATGCAGCACCGAGACCGAATACTCGCCCACCGGCAAGGGGATGGAAAAACGCCCATCCTCGTCGGTCCTGGCCTCGATCGGCGTACCGGACACGAACAGGCGCGCGTTGGCCACCGGCGATGCGTCCTCGGTTGACACGATGCGGCCCGCAAGCACCCCCTCGCCCGCAGCAGACTCGGGCTCGATGGTTTCACTGGCGACAGGCGATTGATCCAGGCTGTGCGAACTCTCGATGCTGACAAAAGCGCGCCGATCCTCACCGCGCAGAGTCATGATGACCTGAATGATTTCGCCGGCGCGAAGATTGAGCGGCAAAACAGCAAGTTCGGTGGCCGTATCCGCGACTCGAAGTCTCGACTGGCCCGGAGGAACGCTCAAAAACAGCGTGCCGTTGCCATCGGTCTGTCCGGCCCTGTCGGCAATACTGGCCAGAAGTCCCGCCACGGGACGGCCCTCCTCGAAGACCAGCAGGGTCAGGTTGGCTGGGGGCGGCTCCGAGCCCGATTCGTCCTGCGCGCTGACCGCCACGGGAATGGTCAGCAAGGCCGCTAGAACGAGGAAAAGAAGTCGCTTATTCATGACCGTCAGCCGCAGAACCAGGGCTGGTCAGCGCACTGTTCCATCACCCGCCGAAGTTCGATCGCCTTGCGAAACAGATCATCGCGTTCGAGAAGGCTGAGCTGGGCTTCAGCGCTTGCGAAGTCACCGGTCTTGAAGTGTGCATAGGCGAGAGCGTAGCGAATATCTTCATCTTCCAGCAGGCCGGTTCGAATCAGATCTGGCTCCATGGCGGCAGCCTGCTCAAAGCGCTTGAGCTCAACGAGAATTGCCAGGCGCTGCTTGAGCTTCTGGTCCTGATCGATGATGCCGGCATTGAGCGTCAAGGCGGCCATCAACCAACCCGCTCGACGGTACAGCTCGGCGGACTCGCCGAGCAGGCGGGGGTCATGGACCGCCGCCTGGCGCAGCACTTCGGCCGCCCCCAGGACCCGGTCGCTGGATAGGTAGGTGTGCGCCAGAAGTCTGGAGAGGTCGACCTTCTCAGGATGTGCAAGGCGTGCCTGCTCGAGGATAAGTGCCGCCTCATCGTACTGACTGCTCTGATGCAGGGCGTTGCCAATGGCAAGCGCATCTTCCGGGCCCGCCCCCTGCCCGGCCAGGAAGCGCCGCCCCTGGTCTGCCGCTTCCTGGTAGAGACCCTGTTCCACCAAAACAAAAACCTGACGCCGGGCAAAGTCGCCGGCCCGGTCTGGAAACAACTGCCGGCCTTCTGCCAACACCTGCCAGGCCTGGCCATACTCCTGCAGTTGCCAGTGGGACTGGGAGCGAATCAGGAACACCGATGGCAGCCGCGTCGCTTCCGGGCCGGCGCGTTCCAGAGCGTAGAGGGTTTCCACAAACATCTCCTGGCCGTAGTAAGCCTGGGCCAGGTAGAGCCACACCACCGGCTCGTCCTGCCCGGCATCGATGGCGGCACGGAAATCCTCAACGGCCATGGCCAGTTCGCCGAGATTGAGAGCAACGAGTCCGCTCAGCGTGTGGTACCGGATGCGATCCAGCTCGGGATTGTCGAGATCGACCCCGGCAAGCACCTGTCGAGCGCGATCATAATTGCCGTCACCGATCAACAGAGCCGCGAGCGGCAGTCGCTCGAGTTCCTCTTCGACTTGATCAGCGCCGTCCTGGCCAAGGCTGCGCGCTGGCACTGCAACGATCACAAGGATGAGCGCGGCCGCGACGAACGCGGCCGACAAGCTGTGTCTTTTGACTGACATTCCTGATCCCGATCCCTTTTCCAATTGGACGGCGATGTTCGAACCTTGACCCGATCAACTCAGGTCGAAGCGGATACGCTGACGAGCCCAGACCTTGACCGAGCGGCCCTGATATTGAGCAGGCTCGAAGCGCCAGCTGCGGACCCCCTGAATCGCCGACTCCTCGAAGATGCCCGACGGCTGGGCCTCCAGCACCTGGACCTTTTCAATCTCGCCGGCCGCACTGATCAGCAGCGACAGCACCACGTAACCCTGGACGCCCTGAGACCTGGCACCGCGGGGGTAGTCCAGCGGCGACTGATAGACCGGACGTGGCGGTGTGTCGACCGAATCATCGGTCATCACCACATCGGCGGTGTCACCCAGCAGTTGATCCTGAAGCCCGCCCAAATCGTTGGCCTCTAGGCCCGGAATGCCGAAATCGATTCCGGACAGCGATGAATCCAGGCTGACCATCGGCGGTGCCTGCGGTCGCGAACGCTGGGGCGGAGGAGGCTCGCGCCGTACGACGCGCTGCTGTGGCGGCTCCGGAGCCTTCTCGACCGTAAAGCTGGACGACAGTTCTTCGAGATTCCGCTCGGGCGCCTCGGCCAGGCGGTTGATCATCAACAGGGTTCCGATGACCAGGGTCGAACCCACTAACATGAACAGCAGGCCAGACAACATCGAGCGTGTCTTTGATCTTGAAACGTTCACCATCATTAATTCTCCTCAGTAGAGCGGGCTTCCGGAATCAGCCGGCACCGGCCTCTTCCACGGTGGCCACACCCACATCGTCAGCGCCAGAACGGCGTGCCTCGTCGACCACCTCGACGAGGCGCTGAGCAGGCACATTTCCATCGGTGACAACAAGCACGGAACGCTCAGAGCTTCCACTCAAGAGCTCGCGCAAGCGGCTTTGAATAACCCAGACCTGAATGGGCTGGCCATCAAGATAGGTGGCACCACTATTGTCGATGTAGAGACGAACCGCCTTGGTTGACGCTGTCGTCGCGGTCGACGCGCTTGGGCGATTCAGGTCGAGTTTCATGTCTTTGACAAAAGTCGTTGAGACCATGAAAAAGATCAGCAAAATGAACACCATGTCGATCAGGGGTGAGATATCGACCTGCTGCTGGGTGTCCGTTCGTTCACGAAAGCGCATCTGGATTCTCCTCATAGCCCGCGCAAAGAATGTCCTTGACCTGCGCCAGTTCCTGACGAAGTCGAAGGGCCTTGCGATCCAGCAGGCCGCCCACGATCAGGCCGGGAATCGCCACCGCCAGACCCATCTGAGTAGTAAAGAGCGCTTGTGAGATTCCGCCGGCGATGCCGCCGGACTGGGCGAACAGGGACATGTCGCCAAGGGAATCGAAGGTTTCAATCATCCCGGTCACCGTGCCAAGCAGTCCGAGCACCGGCGCCACGGAGACGATCGAGACGATCAGTCGCTGATAGCGCTTGGTCGCTGCCTCGAACTCGGCGAACGCATCGTCGAGCCAGCGTCGAAGATCCGGTGGACGGCTCTCGACCACCCTCAGCCCGACGACGACTGCATCCTCGATGACACCGCGAGGGGCGCGAGTTTGGCCCTTCCTGCGTCGACTAATCAATTGACGAACCGAACGAACGCTGCCGCGCTTCAATTCGGAAAACCGGAAACCGATCGCGAACCAGAGCAGGAACGCGCAAGCAAACAGAGGCGGCATGACATAACCACCCACGTTGAAATAGAACGCCAGGTCATTGAGAAGGGCATTCAGCATGTCAGCCGGCGTCCGGCGTCGTGTCCGCCCGCCCCTCGACGTAATGATTAATGACCCGAAGGGCCGCCTTTTCCATGTCGTCTTTGATGCGCTCGGCCCACCCCGAGAGCATGTTCCCAAGCAGCAGCAGCGGAATGGCTACGATCAAGCCGAGCTGAGTGGTCACCAAAGCAATCGAGATTCCGCCGGACAGCAGTTTCGGATCGCCGGTCCCGAATTCCGTGATCACATCAAAGGTCGAGATCATTCCCGTGACCGTTCCAAGCAATCCGAGCAGGGGCGACACGGCAGCAATAACCATGATGACGGCACCAAATCGGTTCAGGTGGCTGGACTCGTGCAGGATGGCCTCCGATACGATGTCCTCCAGGTGTTCGCGGTCGCGATCCAGGTTTCGTATGGCCGCGGCAACAACGCGTGAGGTGGCGCTGGATTTGCGCCGCAGAACCTGAAGCGCCGCCTCGCGATCGCCACGCCGAACGTGCGAGCCGACCGTGTCGATGACCTTGCCGGTCGATGAACTGGCGCGCTGCAAGAAGACTGAACGCAGAATCACGAGAACCAGGCCAACCAGACCAAGCACCACGATAATCCAGCCGATCAAGCCGCCACTTTCGATAATGTCGAGGACGCTCTTTCCCGTCTTCGATTCCACTTCATTCGAAAGTGACTCGTAGGCAAACAGACCCAGCGTTTCGGGCCGCTGGCCTGCCGCGAGCGTCGAGGCCACCTCTTTGGCTGCCGGTTCTGGCCAGATCTTCAGATCGCCGTCGCCCGCCGGGGCCAATGCGCCGCTGCCCTGCGGACTAATGCCGTAGGCAGCGATGCGCCCAAGGTGGATGATATCGCCGCTGACCCGGGTGCCGTCTGCCAGAAAGAATTCACCGGACGAACGCGTTACCTGTCCAGCCCGGGTCAGAACCGCGGAAGCGGCCTCGAACAGGGCCTCGACATCGGAAGTGCCGGGCGATGACTGGCCGTGGGTCGGTGCGTAGGCATCATCAAGGGTGAAATCGGCCTGCAGAAAGGTCGATGCGAGCAGATCGGTGTTCTCCCTGGCCACATCGACGGCACGCTCGGATTCAAACACCAGATTTTCCAAGCGATCGGCCTGACTGCGGCGCTCGACCACGGTGGCTTCAAGCGCTCGAATATCACTCTGAATCGTACGCTTTTCGGCATTGATCCTGCTCTCGAGCTCATCAATCCGACGCTCCAGATCAGCACGCTGGCCCTGGAGAAAGGCGAATTCCCGCTGGTAGGCTTGTTCGAGCGACGGGGTCTGTTCGCGCGGCGCAGGGCTTGCCGCTTCGACAAGCTCGGACTCCTCGCCCGCAATCTGCGCCTCGGGCGGGTCCTCGGGCTGGAGATCCGACTGTTCGTCCTGGGCCAGAGTGCCACCGGATAGGGTCAACGCCAACAGCATCGCAACCCAGAGAATCGGCAGCCCCAATTTCATGCCTTGTTCGCTCATGGAGCACTCTCCAGCGCGATGCTGCCGTTGGGCAACTCAAAATATCCAGAGCGAATCTGCTTCTGCATGGAGTCGAAAAGCGTCGCGATCTGATCGATGTCACTGGCGGCTTCAAGCGTTTCGAAGCGCCAGCGATCACCCTGCCGAACCACCTGGCCGGAACGGCCATCGCGGGTCTGGAAGTACATGGCCACCGTGCCCAGCTTGACCACATCGGCCAGGACGCGCTGCCCGCCCAGGGGAATGACCTGCGTGTGCAGGCCATTTTCGCGCGTGAGCCTGAGTTCGTCTTCATAGAAGCTCCAGAGCCGATTGATGATGCGCGGCGGCGCCTGCGCTCCGGTCTCGAGCTGGGAGCGAAGTCCACTGAGCGCGTCCAGACGTTCCTCGACCTTGAACGGCAAGCCGGTCTGGATCAACGACGCCAGATCGGCAATGACCGCCTGAGCGACGGGAATCAGGGCCTCTCCGGCCAGACCTGCCTCATTGGCGCGCTCGCGGTTATCGGCCAGATCCTGCTCCAGCTGTCGAATCCGGAGATCCTCGCGGCGCGCCGTGGCCTCCAGATCGCCTTTCTGGGCTGCAAGCGCATTCATCTCGGCGCGATGCTGCTCGGTCAGGCTATTGAGTTGGGAGTTGAGCGTTTCGACTTCGCCTCGAAGTCTGACCAGTTCTTCGGCCAGATTATCGAGCGAATCCTGAGCCGGTAATTGTGGGGTCAGCGTCAGCCCAAGACCGAGCAAGATGACGCCAGCGGTGTACCTCAACATGCGACCTCCAGGGAGTGGTGCGCGGAGCAACAATTTCCGCATTGTGGAGGTGGAAGGTGTCAGTCACGTGTCCGTAATATTTCAAGTAGATGACAGTCGCGTGACGGGCCGATTCAAGAGACGTTGGCGACCCGCTCACGCAGTCTGGAGGGAGGAAACACACAGGAAAATGTCGAACCCTCGCCGAGCACCGATTGCACGTGCAGCTGACCGCCGTGGCGCTGCAGGACATGCTTGACAATGGCCAGACCCAGACCGGTGCCGCCAGAGCGCTGACGGCCGTGCGAACTGTTGACGCGATAGAAGCGCTGCGTGATGAATGGCAGGTGCTTGTCTTCGATTCCCACGCCGTTATCAGTCACGGAGAACACGGCTTGGCCCTGATCGTCCACGCCCCAGCTCACAGCGATCCGCCCGCCCTCGGGCGTGTAGCGCATGGCATTGACGATCAAGTTCGAAAACGCGCTGTGCAACTCACCTTCAGCGCCAGCCAGATCAACAGGATCGCTAATTTCAAGCTCGATCACATGCCGGTCTCGATCCCCCACCCGGGCCGAGTTGACGATGCGATCCAGCAATTCCGGAACATTGGCTCGGGCCCGTTCACTGGCCTCGCTGCTCTCGGTCTCAAGACGCGAAAGTTCGAGCAGATCGTCCACAAGACTGGTCATTCGCTGACACTGCGACTGCATCTCCCGAAGCGGAACGGCCCAGTCATCGTGCAGCTCATCATCGTCGGCCATGGTTTCCAGATAGCCCGACAGCACGGTGATCGGGGAGCGCAGCTCGTGAGATGCATTGGCGACAAAGTCTCGGCGCATGGCCTCCAGTCTCTGGACCCGGGTGACATCGCGGAAAAGCAGCAGATATTGTTTACTCCCATAGGGAATCAAGCGTGCCGACAGCGTGCGATCGGTGTTGATCGGCGAGGCAACCTTGACCGGCATGTCGTACTCGCCCGAGCGCAGATAGTGCATGAAAGCCCGCGACCGGATCAGGTTGAGGATGGGTTGACCCAGATCACGCTGGGTGGACAGATTCAAACCCTGCTTCGCCGCTGCGTTGAACCATTTGATACGAAACTCGCCATCAAGCACGATCGAACCATCCGGCATCGCCGATGTGGATTCCCGGAACTCGCGAATCACCTTACCCAGTCGCTTCTTGCGCTTGTAGTAGCGGCGCTGCAGACGATAGTAATGCTCGAGCACTTCGCCCCAGACGCCCCAGGACTGGGGCGGATGGCGGCGACGGCCGGCACGCAGCCAGCGCTCGAGACGATTGAGCTCGAAAAGATGCCTGGCCAGGACCGTTGCCAAAGCGGCGGCCAGCCACCACCCCGTGTGGCCGAACAACCAACCAGCCACCACGGCCCCGCTGAGGAGCAGACCCGGTAGCAGCAGTTCGCTGATCCAGGCCTTTTGCACTAGGGAACCTCTGAACGCCGCGTCCGGCCACCATCCAACGGTCTTGAAGGGTCTTCATGAACGATCAGGGGCAAAATCACTTTTAGCCACCTCCTGTGGTGGAAAAGCGATAACCGGCCCCCCGGACGGTCTGGACCAGCTTATCGAAACCGTGACTGGCCAGGGCTTTACGCAGGCGCAGGATGTGCACATCGACCGTGCGCTCTTCCACGTAAACACCGCCGCCCCAGACCTGGTCCAGTAGCTGCGCACGCGAATAGACCCGATCCTGGTGAGTCATGAAGAACTTCAGCATCCGGAATTCGGTGGGTCCGAGCTCCACGGGCTGGCTGTGGGCCAGAACACGGTGGCTGGCCACGTTCAGCACCAGTCCCTCCGCCTCGACCTCGTCATCCCGGCCTGCGGGGGACGCTCTGCGAATCACGGCATTGATTCTGGCGATCAACTCGCGCGATGCGAAGGGCTTGGTGATGTAATCGTCGATGCCGCTTTCAAAGCCGCGGATTTTGTCGTCCTCCAGGCTTCTGGCGGTCAGCATGATAACTGGGATCTCACGCGTCAGCTCGTCGCGACGCAGGGAGCGGGCAAATTCCGGCCCGGACTGATCAGGCAACATCCAGTCCAGCAGCACCAGATCAGGCAGCTGATCCGCCACCGCAATTCTGGCGCTGCGGCAGTCTCCGGCCTCTAGCACAGAGAACCCAGCGCGCTCGAGATTGAACGCAATCATCCGTCGAATGCCTTCGTCGTCTTCAACGACCAATACGGTTCGCTCGCTCATTCCATTGTTCCGTGGCCTGCCTGGGCATTATTCCAGCAATGTCACATGACATTCTAATGACGCTTGTGTCACAGAAAATTACGGTTTCACTGACTCATACACGGCGAGAGCCGCCCGAATGGTTTGCTGGACAGCCGCGCGCAGTGAGTCCGGTTGGATCACTTCGACATCCGACCCGTAGCTCAGAATGCTCATGATGAGTTCGCGCTGATGCCCGATCGGCAGGCGCAGCTCCCAACCGCCGTCGTCGCGCCACTCGGACTGCTGATCGGGATGCCAGGCCTCTTCGGAAGCCCAGCGCGCCGACTCGGCGTTGAAGCGCAGCACGGCTGTCTCACGCGCCGGTCCGGAGAAGATGCCGAAGGCCTGGTCGAAATGTTCGCCGATCTCCTCGGGCGGCAGGTCCGCCGAATCGGCCTCGAGCATGTCCATATCGCGAATACGCTCAAGTGCGAAGCTTCGCAAGCCCTCGGCCTGATGGCACCAGGCGGCGAGATACCAGCGGTCGCGGTAAGCGATCAGTCGCTGGGGCGAGACTTCCCGCTCGGTCAGATCGTTTCGGCGCCGGCCGTGATAGTGAAGACGAAGTCGATGGCGCCGGAACAAGGCCTTGAGCACGGTCTCGAACAATTCACCCGGCACCGGCCGACCGGCGTCCTTACGAATCTGGATACGTTCAGGCTGAGCGCTGAGATCGAGTCCCTGACGGTCAAGCAGCTGGTTGATGCGCTGTTGGACTCCATCAAGTTCATCCTCGAGCAAGCCGGGCTGAACGTTTCCGAGCACGTGGCGAGCCGTCAGCAGGGCCTGAAGTTCTTCTGGGCTGATCCAGAGGCCCGGGAGTTCAAAATGCCCAGCCAACTGTCGGTCATAAAAATAGCCGCGGCCGTCGTCATCCTGCTCGAGTGGCGCGCCCAGTTGATCGCGAAGCTCGGCAATCAATCGGTACAGGGTGGCCTGGCTGCAGCCCAGCTCCGCCATCAGCTGCTGGCGTGAAATGGGGGTGCGCCGTTGACGCAGAATGTCGTGGAGGTGGTAGAGGCGCTCTCGGCGTGACATCGAGGGCTCAAACGTCCCGGCAGATCCGGCAGGTTCCGTAGATCTCGAGCACCTGTCGACGGGGGTCGAATTCTCGCGCCAGGGCCGCGTCACGCAGGCGATCCTCGATGCTGTGATCGTGCACTTCGGTCACCGATTCGCATTGCTCGCAAATCAGGAACTGACCCTGGTGCTGATCGTCCGGATGAAAACAGCTCACGAAGGCATTGAGTGTTTCCAGACGATGAATGAAATGATTCTCGAGCAGGAATTCCAGCGCTCGATAAACCGTCGGAGGCGCCGCCTTGGGCTGCTCGGACTTGAGCTGATCGAGCAGGTCATAGGCCTTGACCGGGCCGTCCGCGGCCAGCACCATCTCGAGAATGCGCTTGCGCGTGGGCGTCAAGCGCAGTCCCTGATCCCGACAGTGCGACTCGACCTCGTTGACAACCTGAGCAGAATTCATCGGCATGATTTTACCATCAGCCGATGCCTTCCCTGACCCTATCCGTCACAAGCACTTCAAACGCTCCAAACCCTTCCAATCCCGCCCGTGGAATCAAATCCAGGTAACCAATCACCCCACCCGTGCGGCGATGAACCCGAGCGCCTGATCGATCCGACTCAGCGAGCGCTCCCGCCCGACCAGCCAAAGCGTGTGGTTGATGGCCGGTGACTGGCCGTGCCCCATCAACGCGACGCGCAGCGGCATTCCGATCTTGCCGAACCCGATCCCGAGCTCGTCTGCGGTGGCCTGAACAGCGTCCTGCAGCGCATCCGGGGTCCAGTCCTGAAGGGGTTCAAGACGCGCTTTCAGCGCGGCCAGGGGTTCGGCCGCGACCGGCCGCAGGTGTTTTTTAGCAGCCGCCGCATCGAATTCGTCGAAGTCACTGTAAAAAGGCCGGGATTGCTCGACCAGCTCCACGAGCGTTTCCACTCGTTCGGACTGAACCAACAGCAGATCCCGCAGCGGCGGACCCGCATCGAGCAACAGGCCGGCCTCGTCGAAATGCCAGGCCACCTCCGCATGAACCTGCCCTTGACACCCCTCGCGAAGGTAGTGTTGATTGAGCCAGTTCAGTTTTTCCGTGTCAAAGCGAGAGGGCTTTCGATTGACATCTCCAATGCGAAAGCGCTCGATCAGCTCCTTTCGGGAAAACACTTCCTGGTCGCCGTCCGACCATCCCAGTCGGGCCAGATAATTGATCAGAGCGTCGGGCAGATACCCTGCCTCACGCCAGGCCAGCACGCTGACCGCGCCGTGGCGCTTCGACAAGCGCGTGCCGTCACCGCCGAGAATCATCGGAACGTGCGCGAATGCAGGGGGCTCGGCATCCAGCGCGCGATATATGTTGACCTGCCTCGGGGTGTTGTTGATGTGGTCGTCGCCGCGAATCACCAGATTGATGCCCATCTCGAGGTCATCGACCACCACGGCAAAATTGTAGGTCGGCGAACCGTCCTTTCGCTGAATGACGAGGTCATCCAGCTCGGAGTTGTCGACTTCGATTGTGCCACGCACGCGATCATCGAAGTCAACGCTCCCCGCATCGGGGTTGCGGAACCTGATCACCGGCTCGACGCCCTCGGGCGCCGCGTCCAGATCCCGACAATGACCATCGTAGCGAGGCTTTTCCCCGGCCGCCATGGCGGCTTCGCGCAGACCATCCAGGCGCTCGCGGGAACAGTAGCAACGATAGGCTTTCCCCTGTTCCAGTAGACGCTCCACCCGTGCCTGATACTGAGCGAAACGCTCACTCTGGTAAAACGGACCTTCGTCATAATCCAGTCCGAGCCAGGACATCCCGTCAAGAATGGCTTGAACCGACTGCTGGGTGGATCGTTCGCGATCCGTGTCTTCAATGCGCAGGATGAATTGCCCGTTCGTGGCGCGCGCGGCCAGGTAGCAGAAAAGGGCCGTTCGCGCGCCGCCGATGTGCAGAAATCCGGTGGGAGAAGGAGCAAAACGCGTGCGAATCGGAGCAACATTTGACGTCATTGGAGGGCAACGTTGTGACCGGGAAGGGCCAATATTCTACCAGACCGGGCGGCGTGAGAATCGACACGAAATCCGCTATAAGGGTGTCTTGAATGCAAGGATTCACCATTCCGTCCGGCATGATTAGACCAAGCCTAGAAGACCGATGAACTGGCCACTCGACCGTCTCGACCCGGCCACCGCGGGCCGGCCCCGACGGCTTCGCCTGCCAGGCTGGCGGCTGCTCACCATGCTGACCCTGTCCGTGCTGGTGGCGACCTCCGGTAGCAGTGGCCTGACCCACGTCGAACGAATCGAGGCTCGCGGCAGCCTGATCATGCTGACCGTTAACGGGGCCTCGACCTACTATCAAGGCGCGCAAGGGGAAACCGGCTTCGAGTACGACCTGGCCACGCGATTTGCCGAGTATGTCGGCGTGCCGCTGGAAGTTGTGACCCTGCCCGACCTGGCCGCTCTCATCAATGCACTGGAGTCCAGGCAGGGGGACTTCATTGCGGCCAACCTGTCGCGCACGATTGGTCGCCAGATGCGTCTTCGATTCGGGCCGAGCTACGACTCGGTCGCACCGGTCGTTGTCTATCGAGGAGGCAGCGCGAAACCGCGAACGATCGAGGATCTGAGCACCGGCAGGCTGGCGATTCTCGAGGGCAGCAGCTACGCACCGATGCTGCGCACCGTCGATCCTGATCTGACCTGGACCTCGCCAGACGGGGTTAGCATCGAGGATCTGTTCGAGCAGATCAGCAACGAAGAGCTGGATTACACGATCGTCGACTCCAATATCCTCAAACTCAATCGTCGATTCTTTCCTGAAATTCGGCCCGGCTTTGAAATCGAAAGCCCCCAGGATCTGGCCTGGGCCAGCCTTCGAAGTGATGACGACACGCTTGTCCAACAGATGCGGGAGTTTTTCGTCAGCGCGGAGCAACGGGGAATTCTGGCGGACCTCAAGGCCCGCCACTACGACCACATCGCGAATTATGAGCCGATCGGCACCTTCAATTTCCAGCGCCAGCTGCGCGAGCGCCTGCCGGAACTGCGTCCGCATTTCGAACAGGCTGCCGCTGAAACCGGCCTGGACTGGCGGTTGCTTGCAGCCGTCGGTTACCAAGAGTCCCATTGGAACCCGGACGCGGTCTCGCCAACGGGTGTGCGGGGCATCATGATGTTGACCCAACGCACCGCGCGCTCGTTGGGCGTCGCCGATCGGGAAGACCCGCAGCAGAGCATCGATGGCGGCGCGCGTTACATTCTTCGCATGCTGGATCGCCTGCCGGCCAGAATTCAGGAACCGGATCGAACCTGGCTGGCCCTGGCGGCGTACAACGTTGGCTACGGGCATCTAGAAGACGCGCGCGTGCTGACCGACCGCTTAGGGGGCGACCCCGATCGCTGGCTGGACGTCCGTGACCACCTGCCCCTATTGACCCAGGAGCGCTGGTACAGCCAGACACGGTTTGGGTACGCGCGCGGGTACGAACCCGTCAATTACGTTGAAAATATCCGGACTTTTTACGATATCCTGCTCTGGATGGAGGGTCGTGAGCACCCGTTGTTGGCGGAGAATTAGGTTTCAAATTTCAGGTTTCAGGGCTTCGGTTTCCGGGTTACGGGTCCCGCTGATTTCCTTTCGGCCCCCTTTTCCCCTTTCTACGCCTCCAGCTTTCGCCAGAGGCATTGGCCGGACTGGGCTTCGATCGCATCCAGTCGCTGTTCATGTGCCGCCTGTTCCTCAGCGTTGGCTCGCCTGGCGACTAGTCGGCTGAAATCGAGGCCGGTCACGAGCTGCGGGCCCTGGCCACTGCTCTTTTCACCACTCAGATCCAAAGCCAGGTCCACCTGGCCGCCGGTCATCGCCAGATAGACCTCTGCCAGCAGCTCGGCATCCAGCAGGGCACCATGGAGGTCACGATTGGAGTGATCGACGTCGTAACGCTTGCATAGGGAGTCCAGATTGACCCGCTGCCCCGGATGCAGCTCACGCGCCAGGGCCAGCGTATCAAGCACCCGGGCGATCGATTCGAGCTCCGCGTTCAGCTCCCCATTCAGCCGCGCCAGCTCGGCGTTGAGGAATCCAACGTCGAACGGCGCATTGTGGATGATGATCTCCGAGTCCCGGACGAATTCAACGAACGCCGCGGCGACATCGGCAAATTTCGGCTTGTCGGCCAGGAATTCATCGGTGATCCCGTGCACCTCAAGCGCTCCCGAGTCGACCGCCCGTTCCGGATTGATATAGACATGATAATTGCGGCCAGTCAGCCGTCGCTCGACCATCTCGACACAGCCAATCTCGATAATTCGATGGCCCTCGCGATGTTCAATGCCCGTGGTTTCTGTATCGAGGATGACTTGTCTCATCGTCTGTGCATGCTCGCTTGTTAAGAATCGATTCGACCGGGTGGGGTGGTCTGGTTTTTGGTTTTAGGTTTTTGACATCAGGTTTCAGGTTACTGATATCAGGTTTCCGGTTTCCGGTTTCCGCGAGATTTTGTCGTCCTGATCTTTAATCCCTGAGCCCTGAACCCTAACGCTCCAAAGCCGCTCTCGCGGCGCTACTGGCCAGCTCATCGGCGCGTTCGTTTTCCGGGTGGCCGCTGTGTCCTTTGACCCAGTGCCATTCCACTTGATGCCGGGCGACGGCTGAATCGAGGCGCTTCCAGAGGTCATCGTTCTTGACCGGTTTTTTCGATGCAGTGCGCCAGCCGTTCTTCTTCCAGTTGCTCATCCATTCGAGCATGCCCTTGCGCACGTACTGCGAGTCGGTCGTCAACTCGACCTGGCTCGGGCGCTTGAGCGCCTCAAGTGCCTGGATGGCCGCCATCAGCTCCATTCGATTGTTCGTGGTGTTGGCCTCATCCCCTGAAAGCGCTTTCTCATGGCCGTTCCAGCGCATCAGTGCACCCCAACCACCGGGCCCGGGGTTACCCAGACAGGCCCCATCGGTCCAGATCTTGATCGGCCCCTCGGAACTCATGCCGCTCGACATTGGGACACGGCCGCACTGGCGCCTTGAAACACCGGCTGACCAAACTTGACGTGCTTGACCTGAGCCGGCCGACAAGGTTTATGAGCGACCAGTATCAGGACGGGCGAGAGGCCTGGCACGAGCGCCTTCCATTGGATGGAGCGACTGGGGCACATCTCGAGCTCGCCCTGCGCGTGCAGAATCTGCCATCGCGGCCAGCTCGGAAGCCACAGCGCTTCGCGTCCAAGCACCTGCCAGGCCTTGCGATGCCAGGGATTGGCCGTCACCGAAATCAACGTGCCCCCCGGCTTCAAAACGCGCGCGATATCGGTCAAAGGATTGGTCGTGACGCCGGGTTGCCACAAATGACGAATCAGCACCAGCGGTACCGAATCCGAATCCAGGGGAAGCTCTTCGATCTGTGCCGAGAACGGCCAGCTGATACCGGCGCGGTCGACCAGGAGCCGCTCGCGCGGCGCGTTCAGGGCCGGTGACGACGAGGCCATCGGGGCGAGCTCGAGCACCCAAGTCGGGTTGATCTCGTCGACCAAAGGCCCGACCAGGCGGTTTTCAAAGGTCTGAAGTTGGGGAAATCCGGCAAGCGACATCGGTCTGGCAATCGTCGTCCGTTAGAATCGGGCACAGTTCAATCGCAGAGAATACCAGAGACGATGCGAGATCAGACAAAACGCCAGCCGATATCCATCGAACCCATTCCGATTCTGGAGACTAATTACGTTTGGGCCCTGCACGATGGGCAGCAGGCCGTTCTGGTCGATCCAGGGCGCGCCGACCCGCCGCTGCAATGGCTCAAGGATCATTCTCTGACCCTGGCAGGGCTATTGATCACACACCATCACTGGGACCACACCGACGGAATCGACGGGATACTCGACGTGCATCAGGTGCCGGTCTATGGGCCAAAGGACTCGCGCATTCCCCAGGTCGATCACCCGCTTGAGGAGAACGACTCCCTGCAGATCGAGCACCCCGAGCTCAATTTGAAGATCCTCAGTGTTCCCGGTCACACCAGTATCCACCTGGCCTTCGTCGGAGCCGACTTCCTCTTGTGCGGCGACGCGCTGTTTTCGGCCGGCTGCGGGCGCCTGTTCGAGGGCGATGCCGAGCAAATGCAACGATCGCTCGACAAACTGGCCGCCCTGCCCGGACAGACCCGCGTGTTCTGCGCCCACGAATACACACTCGACAATCTACGCTTCGCTCTTCAGGTTGAACCGGACAATCCCGATCTGAACAAACGACTCGAGCAGGTCGTCAGGATGCGCCGGCACAAGCACATCACCCTGCCCTCGACTATCGCCGACGAACTGAGCTTCAATCCCTTCCTGCGCACGCGCCGGCCCGACGTCATCGCCGCCGCCCAGCGCAAAAAACCCGGCTGCGGCAGCAAGCCCCACGAAATATTCGGCGTAATCCGAAGCTGGAAAGACAAGGCCTGACAGGCGGATTCGGTTTCCGGTTTCGCAAGAGGATATGGACTGAGCCCGGTTTTCAATCCTCAAACCGATCGGCAAACAGGCCGACGTCCTCGGTGATGCAGCTGGGGAAATTGGCATCGATGCGGCCTGTGATCTGAGTCATGACCCGGGGGGCGAACTCGAGTGGGATCGACCCGCCGCAGGCGCTGCTGAAATGGCAGTAGCTCATCAAGGTTCCCTGGCCTGAAGCCGGGCAGCTCACCGGACCGGAATAGCAGCCTGATTGGGTCGCATAGCACTGGTCGATTGGTGGTTCATAGCAATGCGTGTGGCGCGAGCCCAGATTATGGCCGAGCTCGTGGGCGAAAAGACCGGCGCTGCTGCTAGGGCCAAAGCTGGGATTACGGAAAAGCTGACTGTAGCTGTAACTGCCGCCACTGTTCTGATACTCGCAGTAGCTATTGACCCAGGCGATCCCGGAAGCGCTGTTCTGAGACCCGCTACGCCCGGAAATCATCGCCGCCTGGGTGCGCTGAATGGCCGAATAGTTATCCTCCCAGTAGGAACCGAACTCATTGAGTTCTGCGCCGCCAGCGCCTGAATCTGCATTCGGATACGGATCGCTGCCCACCCGCAAAAACACATCGCCGA
>JGI12210J13797_10020322_pt1 | contig 18085 bp, 12 predicted proteins | sample ElkSlonscriptome_3_FD_13797 | JGI IMG/M metagenome (IMG submission 13797)
GTTGTCCTTGCCGCCCGCCTTGAGAGCGGCTTCGCCGGCGAAATATTCCTTGTGATCGTCACCGATGTCGGAGCCCGCCATGTTCTGGTGCTTCACACACGCGATCCCTTCACGGATTTCCTTGCGCTGCACGTTCTTGACGTAACCGAGCATGGCTTCCTCGCCGAAATATTCGCGCGCAAGGTTGTCGGTCGACAGCGCCGCCGTGTGATAGGTCGGCAAAGTGATGAGGTGGTGGAAGATGCCCGCACGCTTGGCCGCATCGGCCTGGAAACTGCGGATCTTAGCATCGGCCTCGGCAGCGAGGTCGGTGCCGTCATAATCCACGCTCATCAGACGCGCGCGGTCATAGGCGGACACGTCCTTGCCCGATTCCTCCCACGCATCGAACACCTGCTGGCGGAAGTTGAGCGTCCAGTTGAACGAGGGCGAGTTGTTGTAAACGAGCTTCGCGTTCGGAACCGTCTCGCGGATCTTGTCGACCATGCTCGCGATCTGCTCGACGTGCGGCTTCTCGGTTTCGATCCACAGCAGGTCCGCGCCATTCTGGAGCGAGGTGATGCAGTCGAGCACGACCCGGTCGACGCCGGTGCCGGNGCGGAACTGGTAGAGGTTCGAAGGGAGCCGCTTGGGCGACATCAGCTTGCCGTCGCGGCTGATGAAGACCTGACCGTTGGTGATGTTGGCGGCATCGACTTCCTCGGCGTCGAGGAAGCTGTTGTACTGGTCGCCAAGGTCGCCCGGTTCCGTCGAATAGGCGATCTGCTTCGTGAGGCCGGCGCCGAGCGAATCGGTGCGCGCGACGATGATGCCGTCATCCACGCCGAGTTCAAGGAAGGCGTGGCGGCAGGCCCGGATCTTGGCAATGAAATCCTCGTGCGGGACCGTGACCTTGCCATCCTGGTGGCCGCACTGCTTTTCGTCCGACACCTGGTTCTCGATCTGGAGCGCGCATGCGCCCGCCTCGATCATCTTCTTGGCGAGGAGATAGGTGGCTTCCGCGTTGCCGAACCCTGCGTCGATGTCGGCGATGATCGGCACGACGTGCGTTTCGTAATTGTCGACGCTTTTCTGGATTTCGCGTGCCTTGACCTCGTCACCGGCATCGCGAGCTTCGTCGAGAGCGCGGAACATCATGCCGAGTTCACGCGCATCGGCCTGCTTGAGGAAGGTGTAGAGTTCGCCGATCAGGCTGGGGACCGAAGTCTTTTCATGCATCGACTGGTCGGGAAGGGGTCCGAATTCGCTGCGGAGCGCGGCGACCATCCAGCCCGAAAGATAGAGGTAGCGGCTCTTGGTCGAACCGAAGTGCTTCTTGATGGAGATCATCTTCTGCTGGCCGATGAAGCCGTGCCAGCAGCCGAGCGACTGGGTGTACTGCGACGGGTCGGCGTCGTAGGCTTCCATGTCCTCGCGCATGATCTTCGCGGTGTAGCGCGCAATGTCGAGGCCGGTGCGGAAACGGTTCTGGATGACCATGCGCGCGGCGCTTTCGGGGTCGATCCCGCTCCAGTTGCCGTTCGCGCTGACGAGGCCCTGCATGTGGGCGATGGTGTCCTGATAGGTCATGGCTGTTCAATCTCCTTCATGTCCTGGGGAGTGGATAAGCCGCATGTGGCGCGCTGCGTTGCAGCATGACAGGAAAAATTACAGAATATCTTGTCTGTATGGGGTGATCTGGCGAAAAATCCGTGTAATAATGTAAAAATAATTACAAGATTAGCCCGTCTGGAACCCGATCATGGCCGAAAATGCCCTCCTAGCCGGACCCTCCCTGAGACGCCTGCGCAAGCGCGAGGGTCTCACCCAGGCCGCCATGGCCGCCGCCCTGGGAATATCGCCGTCCTATCTCAACCTGATCGAGCGCAACCAGCGGCCGCTTTCGGCACGCGTGCTTGTCCAGGTGATCGAACGCTTCGATTTCGATCCGCGGTCCTTGCGCGAAGACGAGGCGATCGGCGGCATCGACGGGCTTGTGCGTCGTCTCACGGACAAGCGCTTCGCCGATCTCGGGATCGACCGCGAGGAGGTGCAGGAATTCCTCGCCGCGGCCCCCCAGGCCGCCGCCGCCTTCGCCCGGCTCTATGACAATGCGCGCGAAGCGGGCGCGCGGATAGAGGATCCGGAAGGCGATGCGCGCGAGGCGATCGAGCGGTGGCAGAACCATTTTCCGGATCTCGACCATGCCGCCGAGGACCTCGCCGATGAATTCCGCCTCTCGCGCGGAGACATGGCCGGCGCACTTGGCGAGCGCCTGCGCGAACAGCACCGCCTGTCGGTTCGCATCCTGCCTGCCGAGGTGATGCCGGGCATGGTCCAGCGGCTCGATCTCCATGCGCGGCAATTGCAGCTTTCGGAAATGCTCCCGGGCGCTGCGCGGCGATTTCAGATCGCACGGCAGGTGGGCGCGCTCGAATTGCGCGAAGCGATCGAGGAACTGGTCGCCGGGGCGAAACTCGCCAGCGACGATGCGCGGGCGGCCTTCCGTAACCACGTGCTCGATTACCTCGCTGCGGCGCTGCTCATGCCCTATCGCCGATTTCTGCGTGCCTGCGAGCAGACCGGTTACGACCTCGCGGTGCTCCAGCGGCGCTTCGCGGTCAGTTTCGACCAGCTCGCCCAGCGTCTCACCACGCTCCAGCGAGTGAGTGAGCGGGGCCTGCCTTTCTTCAGCGCGCGTTTCGGGCGTACTGGCCGGATGCTCGGCTTCACGGCGGGGGCGAGTGGGGCAGTCTATCCACTTTCCGGCGCGCGGTGGCCGGCCTGGGCGCCCTATGCCGCCTTCGAGAGCCGCGGGCAGATGCTCAGTCAGACCGTGACCTTCGGCGAGGGAGAGGCCGCGCCGCGCCACTGGTTCACCATGGCCCGCACGGTCGAGGTCGACGGGGCGGCCTGTTCCGCCCGGCGTGCGATCGTGCTTGGCGTCGAGGCGCGCTTCGCCGGTGACCTCGCTCAGGCGCGCGGCATATCCCTTGCTCCCGAAGACGCCGTTCCGCTGGGTGGCGGCTGCCCGCGCTGCGGCAGGGCGGATTGCCTCACGCCCGCGACCCAGCGCCTCGCCAGCGCGCAGAAGCTGTGAAGGAGGCTCGGCAGTTACCCCTCGTTAACCGCTGGAAATCGCGCAACCCGCCGGTTTGCGAGGCCATTGTAAAGTTTACCGACACTTAAGTTCTGGAGTCTAAAGAGAGGGCTGCACACCCGCCAGCCGAGGCCCCACCCGACATGATCCGCCTGTCCGCCCTTCGACTCCCGCTTGCCGCGATCCAGCGGCAGGAGCGCGCAGGGTGATGGTCGGCTCCGGCGTTTTGCTCGATTTCGCGCCGGCCTGCATGATTGCGGGAGCCGCGCTGGCTTCCGGTGCGCTGGTCTGGATCGCGCGGTTCGGCGATCGCGCGCGGCCCGAGCGCGAGGCTGCGATGGCGGCGAGCGCGCTGACCGCGCTGTGGTGTGTGCTTGGCGCCGCACTTGGCCCGGATGCACCGGCCACCGCCTTGATCGCCACCGCGCGCAACCTCGCCTTCATCTCGGTGATTTTCCGCCTTTTCTCGGCTGACGGGCGCGATGAAAGCCTGCGCCCGATTCGCCCTCTCATTCTGGCCCTCGTGCTGGTCGAGCTGCTGCAGCCGGTCATTCTGGGGATCGAGCTGCGAGTGGATGCTCCTCCGAAGCTTGGCGTGATCATCTCCGAAGTTTCGGCGATCCTCGCCATGCTGGTGGCCATCGGTGCGCTGATGCTGCTTCACAACCTTTATGCCGGAGCCGCCGCCGCTTCGCGCCAGGTGCTGCGCTGGAGCGGCATCGCGTTTGCGGGGATCTTCGCCTACGATCTCAACCTTCACACGATCGCTTATCTGAGCGGGGAAAGCCCCGGAGTGCTGGTCGCGCTGCGCGGACTGTTTGCAGGCGCCATGATCGGCGTGCTCGCGATCGGGGCCAATACGCGCGGCGCGAGCCTGCAATTGCGGCCTTCCCGCGCCGTGACGTTCCAGACCCTCTCGCTGCTGGTGATAGCGAGCTACCTGCTGGTGATGGTCCTGGTCACGCGTTCGCTTGCCCTGATCGGCGGGGATGTCGCCCGCACCGGCCAAGTCGCGTTTCTCGTGCTCGCGATCGTGTGCGCGGTGATCTGGCTGCCTTCGCAGCGCGTGCGATCGTGGATCAGGGTGATGGCGGCAAAGCACCTGTTCCAGCACCGCTACGACTACCGGGTCGAATGGCTCCGCTTCACTCGCACGATCGGGCGCGGCTCGGGTCATGCCGCCAGCTTTCACGAACGGGCGGTGAAGGCCGTCGCCGACATCACCGACAGTCCCGCGGGCCTGCTGCTCGTGCCGAACGAAGAAGCCCAGCTTGAACTGACCGCGCGCTGGAACTGGCCTACCATCGAGGTTCCCGCGATCGGCGGCGAATTCGCGCTGTCCGGCCTGCTCGAGCGGCACCACCACATCCTCGATCTCGACGAAGTTCGGGCCGGGACCGATCATCATGGCGAACTTGCCGAAGTGCCCGTCTGGCTGCGCGAGGCGGAGGACGCCTGGGCGCTCGTCCCGCTGATCCACTTCGAACGACTCGTCGGTGCCATCGTCCTCGCCCGTCCGCGGATCGAGCGAAAGCTCGACTGGGAGGATTTCGACCTTCTTCGGATCGCGGGCCAGCAATTGGCGAGCTACCTTGCCGAACAGGCCGGTCAGCAGGCGCTGATGGATGCGAGCCGGTTCGACGAATTCAACCGCCGCATGGCGTTCGTGATGCATGACATCAAGAATCTCGCCAGCCAGATGTCGCTGCTCGCGGCGAATGCGGAAAAACACGCCGACAATCCGGCCTTCCGCGCTGACATGCTGGTGACCTTGCGCAAGTCTTCCGAGAAACTCGGTGCGCTTCTTGCGCGGCTCGGGCGTTATGGTTCGGGGCAGGTGCAGGAACTCGGCCGTGTGGATCTTGCCGTGCTGGCCAAGGGGGTCGCGGAGCGGTTCGACAGCGTCCATCCGGTCGGGCTGACACGGGCCGAGCCGGTCGAGGTGATCGCCGACCGCGAATCCCTCGAACAGGCGCTGATCCACCTCGTCCAGAATGCTGCCGATGCGAGCGAGACGCAGGCCCCCGTTCATGTCGACGTGATCCGTGACGGGGTCACCGGGCGCATCGACGTGGTCGATACGGGCCATGGAATGTCGCCGGAATTCGTGCGCACTTCGCTGTTCAAGCCTTTTGTCTCATCCAAGAAGGGCGGCTTCGGGATCGGCGCTTTCGAGGCGCGCGAGATGATCCGTGCGATGGGCGGGCGCCTTTCCGTCGAATCGCGCGAGGGCTTCGGCAGTCGCTTCTCGATCACCTTGCCGCTGCCCGAGGCCGCGCGCCTCGGGCTGGCTGCGAACAATCCCGTTTCAATCCGGAAAGACGAGGTCGCCTGATGGCCGACAAGAAACCAAACCTGCTCGTCATCGAGGACGATGAAGGCCTGCAGGCGCAGCTCAAATGGGCGTATGACGATTTCAACGTCGTTATCGCCGGAGACCGCGATAGCGCCATTGCCGCGCTGCGGAGCGAGGCTCCCGCCGTCGTCACGCTCGATCTCGGCCTGCCACCCGATCCGGACGGCGTGAGCGAGGGCTTTGCGGTGCTCGATAGCATCATGGCCTTGAAAGCCGACACCAAGGTCATCGTCGCGAGCGGTCACGGCGCACGTGAAAGCGCGCTCCAGGCGATCGACCGGGGGGCCTACGATTTCTACCAGAAGCCGGTCGACATCGACCAGCTCGGCCTGATCGTCCGGCGGGCTTTCAATCTCCACCAGATAGAGCGCGAAAACCGCCGCCTGGTCGCCAGTTCGGGCGAGGAGAAGACCGTGCTTGGCCGGCTCATCACCGGCGCGCCCGAAATGGTGAAAGTCGCCCGCACGATCGAGCGTGTGGCGCGCACCAGTGTCTCGGTGATGCTGCTGGGTGCGAGCGGGACGGGCAAGGAACTGCTGGCCAAGGGGCTCCATGACGCGAGTGACCGCGCCGATGGCCCTTTCATCGCGATCAATTGCGCGGCCATCCCCGAAAACCTTCTCGAAAGCGAACTGTTCGGGCATGAGAAAGGTGCCTTCACCGGCGCGGTCAAGACGACCGAGGGCAAGATCGAGAGCGCCAATGGCGGCACGCTGTTCCTTGACGAGGTCGGCGACATCCCGCTCGCGCTGCAGGTCAAGCTGCTGCGCTTCCTGCAGGAGCGCACGATCGAGCGGATCGGCGGGCGCAAGGCGATATCCGTCGACACGCGAATCGTGTGCGCCACCCATCAGAACCTGGAGGCGATGATCGGAGAGGGCACGTTCCGGGAAGACCTGTTCTACCGTCTTGCCGAGATCGTCGTCCGCATCCCGGGTCTCGCCGAGCGTCATGGCGATGCGGTGCTGCTTGCCAAGGCCTTTCTGAAACGCTTCGCCAAGGAAATGAATCCAGCCGTCACCGGCTTTGCTCCCGACGCGCTCGCCGCGATCGACGCGCATGAATGGCCGGGCAATGTGCGCGAGCTCGAAAACCGGGTGAAGCGCGCGGTCATCATGGCCGACGGCAAGCTGGTGAACGCGGACGACCTCGATTTCACGAACGAGGAGGAGGAAGACGCCGAAGTGCTCAATCTCAAGGCCGCGCGCGAACAGTCGGACCGGCGGGTCATCCGTCATGCGCTGGCTCGCAGCGAAGGGAACATCTCGAACACGGCCAAGCTGCTCGGCATCAGCCGCCCGACGCTTTACGACCTGCTCAGGCAATACGATCTTTCGGCCTGAGCGGCTTTGCACGCAGCGAGCGCGCTCGACTTCTTCGGCGGGAAAGGGCAGGGGCGCTCGCCATGCGCGCAAGGCTCGCCATCCTGTCCGACCCCATGATAGCGGTGCTGGTGATTGCGACTGCGCTGGCTGCGATCCTCCCCGCCAGCGGCGCGGCGCGAGGGCTCGCGCAGTTCGTTTCGAACGCGGCGATCTTCGTCCTCTTCCTCGTCAACGGCATGCGCATCGCACGCGGCGAGATCGCGCGCGGGCTCGTCAACCTGCGCTACTTCCTGCCGCTTCTGGCGTGGATATTCGGGGTCATGGCGCTGATCGGGCTCGGTTTCATGCACCTGGCCGAGCTGGTCCTGCCGCCGCTTGTCGCGCTCGGCTTCCTCTATTTCGGGTGCCTGCCCTCCACGGTGCAATCGGCGACGAGTTACACGAGCCTTGCAGGCGGCAATGTCGCACTTTCGGTCGTGGGGGCCGCGCTCGTAAATATCGCCGGCGTATTCGTCACGGCTCCGCTCTTTGCACTGCTGGGCGGCGGGGCGGCGGCTGAAATCGGATATGAGACCGTGTTGAGGATCGGCATGATCCTCGTTCTGCCTTTCGTGATCGGGCAGACGGTGCAGGGCTGGACACGCGACTGGGTTCTGGCTCGCAAGGCGCGGATTGCGTGGCTCGACCGGGGCGTGATCGGAATCGCCGTCTATGTCGCCTTTTCGGGCGCGGTCGAGCAGGGTCTGGGACGCATGTTCGGCGCGATCGAATGGGCGGTCCTGATCGGCCTCGTCATCGCCTTTCTCGGCCTGGCGATCGGGGGAGCGTGGCTTGCTGGCGGCGCGCTCGGCCTTGCGCGGGCCGACCGGATCGCGTTTCTGTTTGCCGGTTCGCAGAAAAGCGTCGCCATCGGGGCGCCCATGGCCGCGATCCTTTTTGCGCCGGAAATGGCCGGCTTCGTGATCGCCCCGCTGCTGCTTTATCACCTGCTGCAGCTGTTGGTCGCCGCCCCGCTTGCTAGCTGGCTTGCGGCGAGGTCTCCCTAGCTGCCTCTGCCCGATTATGGCGGATCGACCAGGCCAGCGACAGCCCGATCAGCACCGCACCGATCAGCCCGGTGATCGTCTCGGGGATGTGCCAGCGCGCGGAAAGCAGCATGATGGCACCCAGCACGATGATGGCCCAGAACGCGCCGTGCTCGAGATAGCGATATTGCGCGAGGGTGCCTGCGCGCACGAGATGCACCGTCATCGAGCGCACGAACATGGCTCCGACCGACAGGCCGATCGCGATCACGATCATGTTGTTCGACAGCGCGAAGGCACCGATCACTCCGTCGAAACTGAAGCTGGCATCGAGCACTTCGAGATAGAGAAACCCGCCGAGCCCGGAACGCACCATCTGCCCGCTCGCCTTCTTCGCCTCCTCGCGCTGCTCGATCCATTCGCCGACCGCATTGACCGCGATATAGGTGAGCAGGCCGAGCAGACCCGCGGTGAGAAAGGTGAGTGATTCCTCTGCCGTCAGCAGGGTCGACACGCCATAAAGCAAAGCAAGAACAAGTCCGATCTCGACCGCCGGCAAGGTCGAGAAGCGATTGATCCCGCGTTCGAGCGCTCCGATCCAGTGGACTTCCTTGTCCGCGTCGAAAAAGAAGCTGAGCCCCACCATGGCAAGGAAGGCCCCGCCGAAGCCCGCGATCCCGATATGGGCGGCCGAGACGATGCGCTCATATTCCTGCGGATTGCCGAGCGATAGTTCGACTGCCGCCCACGGGCCGATATTGGCAGCGATCGAGACGATGGCGATGGGAAAGACGATGCGCATCCCGAACACCGCGATGAGAATGCCGATGGTCAGGAAGCGCTGCTGCCAGACCGGGTCCATCTCTTTCAGAACGGTCGCGTTGACCACCGCATTGTCGAAGCTGAGCGAGACTTCGAGGATCGAGAGCACGATGACGATCCACAGCACCGACAGCATTCCCGCCACGGTGCCGCTGCTGACCCAGCCATACCAGGCCGCTCCGGCAAGGCAGGCCGCGGTGAAGAACAGCGAAAAGGTGTAGTAGCGAAGCAGGGTCTGCATGGCAGCGAGGGTTCCGGCAGGCGGGAATAAAGGGACGAGAGGCGCGCTTTCAGGCCTTCGGCTGGTAGGTCTGTTCCTCTCCGGGGAAGGCGCGCGCACGGACTTCCTCGGCATAGGTCGCGACGGTTTTCTCGATGATCTCTGCGATGTTCTCGTAGCGCTTCACGAAACGCGGCACGCGCTCGAACATGCCGAGCATGTCGTCGGTGACGAGCACCTGACCGTCGCATTTCGCCGATGCGCCGATGCCGATGGTGGGGCAGGAGACGGCCTCGGTCACCGCGATGGCGATGGGTTCGACCACGCCTTCCACCACGATCGCGAAGGCGCCTGCCTCCTCCAAAGCCTTCGCATCGCTGACGATCTTGTCGGCTTCGGCGTCTGAGCGTCCGCGCGCAGCATAGCCGCCGAGCACGTTGACCGCCTGCGGGGTGAGGCCGACATGGCCCATCACCGGAATTCCACGCGTGTTCAGGAACTCGACCGTTGGCGCCATTGCAGCACCGCCCTCGAGCTTGACTGCGGCGGCTCCGGTTTCCTTGAGCAGGCGCGAGGCGCTGTCGAAGGCCTGTTCGGGCGAACTTTCATAGGAGCCGAAAGGCATGTCGATCACGACGACGGAGTGATAGCTTCCCCGAACGACAGCCGCGCCGTGATTGGCCATCATCTCCATCGTCACGGGGATGGTCGAGGGCAGGCCGTAGATCACCTGGCCGAGCGAGTCGCCCACCAGCAGCAGGTCGCAATGCGCATCGAGCAATTGAGCCTGCCGCGCCGTGTAGGCGGTCAGCATGACCAGCGGTTCCGCGGTCTTGCCGTCTTTCTTGCGCGCGCGGATGCGCGGCACGGTCAGCCGCTTCATGGGCTGCGGGGTTGGATTGGCCCGGCTGGTGCTCGTATCGAGCTGAAAGGTCGTGGACATGGCCTGCGCACTTAGCGCCGCTCCGGGGCAAAGGCAAAGACTGCCCCTTGGCGCGCGGTGCTTTTCGTTGCACTAGGGTTGCGACGGGACATTTCAGTGAAAATAGGGGCGTGCGCCGTCAGTGCCGCGCGATCAGAGGGTTTTCTTCACGCCATGGTAGCATCCACCGGTTCGACCGAACGCGAGGGCTGGTCCTCGCGCAGCGCCTTCATTCTCGCCGCGATCGGGGCTGCGGTCGGGCTCGGCAATGTCTGGCGTTTTCCGACATTGGCAGGGGAGAACGGGGGCGGGGCGTTCGTCCTGTTCTATGTCGGCTGCGTGTTCCTGCTCGGCCTGCCGCTGGTGCTGGCGGAGATCTTCATCGGGCGCACCGGGCAGGACGATGCGGTCGGCTCCATTCGCAAGGTGGCTGCGCGCTCGGGCGCTTCGGGCAGCTGGTCGGGCTTCGGCGTTATCGGGGTGCTTGCGGCCTTCCTGATCCTGTCCTTCTATTCGGTCGTGGCCGGCTGGGTCCTGTATTATGTCGGCGTGATGGGCGGCGATTTCCTCGGCGCGCTGTTATCGGGTGATCCTTTTCGGGGCGCACTCCTCGGGGAAAGTCGCGAGATGATCCAGGGCCGGATGGGCAGTCTCTTCGCCGATCCGATGCTGCTGTTGACGATGCATCTCGTTTTCATGGGTGCGACGCTGTTCATCGTCGCGCGCGGGATCGGCTCGGGGATCGAGGCGGCGGCGACGATCCTCATGCCCATGTTCTTCGTCCTGCTGGTCGGGATCACGGTCTACGGCGCCTTCGTTGGAGAGATCGGCGGCGCGCTCGCCTTCCTGTTCACGCCCGATTTTTCCAAGCTTACTCCGCAGGCGATGAACGAGGCGCTGGGGCAGGCACTGTTCTCGCTCTCGCTCGGGGTGGCGGGACTGATCACTTACGGCTCCTATATCAAGGGGCCCGCGCCGCTCGGGCCGACCGCGCTCACCATCGCGGTCGCGGATACCAGCGTCGCGCTGATCGCGGGGCTGATGATCTTTCCGATCGTGCTGGCCGTGGGCCTCGACCCGGCGGCAGGGCCGACGCTGGTGTTCCAGACGCTGCCCTTCGCCTTTCAGACCATGCCGGGCGGTGCGCTGATCGGGCTCCTCTTCTTCATTCTGATCCTTGTCGCGGCGATCACGAGCTCGATCTCGCTGCTCGAAGTGCCGGTCGCATGGGGCATCGGCGAGATGGGATGGAGCCGGCGGACCTCCTCGCTCGTCTTCGGCGGCGGGGCGTTCCTGATCGGGGTGGCGTGCCTGCTCGGCTACAATGTCTGGTCGGATGTGCGTCCGCTCGGCTTCTGGCCGCTGTTCGCCGATACCGACATTCTCGACACGGTCGACGGGTTCACCGGCAAGGTCATGCTGCCGCTGGTCGCGTTCTTCACCGCGGTTTTCGTCGGCTGGAAGGCGGACAGGCGGCTGGTGGTTGAGATGACCGGGCTGTCGGGCTTCTGGCTGTCGGTCTGGCGAGGGTTGATCGCGTGGCTTTGCCCGCTTGCCGTGGGCGTGATCCTTGTGACCGGCCTGTTCCCGCAGGTGCTGGGCAGCTGAAGTCGGGCGGAGAGCGACAAGCGGCGTTGCAATCGCTCTCCAACTGTGGAACATAATGGGAACAAAGGGGCTGGCTCGCGAGTCCCTTCATCGAGTGCTTCCCATGACGAAATCCGCCTTGTCAAAGAGCGCAGGTGCGTTCCATGCCTTTCCCGTTCCTTCCCGCCCCAAGGGGGGAGGCGCGGCCGTGCGCCTGTCGGCGAGCGAGCTCGCCACGCTTGCCGCTTCCCCTTCTCCCGGGCGCGAAGGGCGCTGGCGGCCGGGCCTTGCCCAGCAGCCGCTCCACAGCGAGATCTTCGCCGGCACCGATGATGCGAGCGGAGCGGGACTCGCTCTGGCGCTCGCCCGGGATGCGCTGACCACAGCGGCCGCCAGGCCCGACCGGCTCGCCGAGCCGCATGACCGGCGACACGTCCTGTGGGTGCAGGACGCGCGTGCGATCAGGCGCGGCGGACGGCCCTATCTCCACGGCTTGCCACGCGATTTGAGAGACCGGCTGGTCCATGTCGCTGCGCGCAGCCCGGAAGACGCGCTGTTCGCGCTCGAAGAGGGGCTCAGATGCCGCGATTTCGCCTGCGTGATCGGAGAGATCGCGGGCAATCCGCGCGCGCTCGATTTCACCGCATCGCGCCGGCTCAGCCTGACCGCGGAGAAGCATGGCGTGGCACTATGGCTCGTCCGGCTCGATGCGCAGGCGGACCTGTCCTCGGCGCGCATGCGCTGGCGGGTCGAGGCCGCGCCTTCCGCGCGCCCGCGCTGGAACGCCGATGCGCCCGGAGCCTCCGCCTGGGCCGCCGAACTTTTCCGCACGCGCGCCCACATTCCCGGACAATGGACACTTCGCGATGACGACGGACGCCTCCGCGCCGACCGACCGGCACGCCCCGAAACCGCCGCCAACCACAATTCCCCGGGCCACGCCCCCGCGCCGGATCCTGGCCCTGTGGTGCGCGCGACTTTCGGTCGATCGCTGGCGGCTCGGGCTCGGGCCTGAACAAGCCTGCGCAAAAGGCGAGGGCGCGGATGCCGAACCCACCGCGCTGATTACCGAGACCGCGCATGGCCCCCGCATCGCCGCGGTCAACCGAGCGGGCCGCGCCGCCGGGGTGATGCCGGGCACGATGCTCGCCGATGCGCGCACCGTCTGCCCGCAGGTCCGCACTGCCCCGGCCGACCCGGCGGGCGATCTCGCCTTCCTCGAAAAGCTTGCCGTCTGGGCGCAGCGCTGGGGCCCGTGGAGCGCGCTCGACGCGCCAGACGGCGTGCTGGTCGACGTGACCGCGGTGGCGCATCTCTTCGGCGGCGAAGCGCGGCTGCTCGCCGATGTCGAGACGGCCTGCGCCGCGCGCGGTCTCGCGGTGCGCTGTGCCATCGCGCCGACGGCGGGCGCGGCCTGGGCACTTGCGCATCATGGGCCCCGGCGCAGCATTGTCGGGCCGACCGACGACCTCCTCGCCCGGCTCGCCGATCTTCCGGTCGCGGCCTTGCGGCTCGACGAGGATGTGCTCACCGTGCTGCGCCGGCTCGGTTTGAAACGCCTCGGCGAGCTTGCTGGCGCCTCAGGGCACGCGGCGGGCAGCGGTGCCGATGGCGAGAGCGAGGCTGCCTCGCGCGATGCGATCCAGCGACGATTCCGCAACCGCAAGTCGCCCGCCGCCAATCCGCTCATCCGGCTCGACCAGCTCCTTGGCCGCGTGCCCGAGCCGCTCCTGCCGGTGGTCCCGCAGTCCATGCCGCTCGTCCAGCGCCGCCTTGTCGAGCCGATCCGCCACCGCGACCTGCTCGACCGTGTGCTGGGCGATCTCGCGCAGGACATGGCGCGCGAGCTCGAGGGGCGGGGCGAGGGTGCACGGCGGCTCGAGATCGGGCTGTGGCGGGTCGATGGCGAGGTGATCGTGCGCCGCCTCGAACTCGCCGCCGCGACGCGCGATCCCGATCACGTCACCCGTCTGTTCGGACGGAAACTCGACGATGTCGATGCGGGTTTCGGGATCGAGACGGTGCGCCTTCGCGCAAGCTGGGCCGAACCGCTTGCGCTCGAACAGGGCGAGATCGAGCAATCGGCACAGCAGCGTGGCACCTCGCTCGCCGCCTGCATCGACCGGCTGACCGTCCGGCTCGGGAGCGAGGCGGTGCGCCGTCCGGTCCCCCGCGCGAGCCACCTGCCCGAACGCGCGCAAGACTGGCAGGAGCCACTCGAACCCATCCCTCCAGCGCCCCATCGTGCCCAGGGCCTGCTCGAATTTCACCAGCGGCCGCTCAAGCTGCTCGATACCCCTGAGCGGATCGCGGTTCTCTATGCCTCGCCAGACGGCTTTCCCCAGCGTTTTCGCTGGCGCGGGCAAGTGCGCGAGGTCGCGCGGGTCGAGGGGCCGGAGCGGATTGCGCCCGAATGGTGGCGCGAGAGATCGAGCGCACGGCTGCGCGACTATTACCGGATCGAGGACAGCGCCGGGCAGCGTTACTGGATCTATCGCCTGGGGCTTGCCGGCGACGGGCGCGGCAAGGACCGGGAAGGACATGCGCCCGACTGGTTCCTGCAGGGCCTTTGCGCCTGACCCTGCCACCCGCGTAGCCATTCGTTAAAGTTTTTGGATTACCAGGGGGAGGCAATGAACATGCACTCGATCCCCCGCTCCACCGAGCGCCGACCGTTCAGCCTCGTCATTCGCGGTCGCGTGCGCTCGCGCCCGGTCTATGTCGACCTGCTCGACATTTCCGAGGGCGGATGCAAGATCCGTGGTGGTCTCGGCTTTGCCAGCATCGGGGACCGGGTGGTGATGAAGGTTGGCGGGATCAACGCTCCGCTTGGCGTCGTCGCCTGGGTCGAGGGCAAGGAAGCCGGCGTCGCCTTCGAGGGCGAAATGCACAGCGCAGTGCTCGATTACCTGGTTCAGTCGCACGGCGTGTCGGCCTGACCGAATAGGTTCGAACGCGCTGCATCCGATGCGCGCCGCGCCTCTGCCGCCGCCTGCGGTGGAGATCGCATAGCTTCCAACACTCCATGGCTTTCCGGCCCTGTGCGCGTCCGATGAGGAAATCGGCATTGCCGATCTCGAGCATTTTGCGTGCCTGCGCAGGCGTCAGGTCCTTGGGCGGTGGGCGCGGGATATCCCGCCTTTGCGTCCTGGCTGCGGTGGTTGGGAAGCGCGCCATGTCCGTTACCCGATAGTTTCGCACGAAGTCACAAGGCGGTTGCACGCTTTGCATTTGGCACGGGGGTGATGGGAACATATATGGAACAAGAAGATGTCCATGGCCCACCAGCAAACTCTCCGGCAAAAGCTCGAAATCCTCGCCGATGCGGCGAAATACGATGCCTCCTGCGCTTCGTCGGGAACGGCGAAGAAGAATTCGGTCGGCGGAAAGGGCATTGGCTCGACCGAGGGAATGGGGATCTGCCACGCCTATGCACCCGACGGGCGCTGCATCTCGCTGCTCAAGATCCTGCTGACCAATCACTGCATCTTCGACTGCCATTACTGCATCAACCGCAAGAGCTCGAATGTGCGCCGCGCGCGCTTCACCCCGCAGGAGGTCGCCGACCTCACGCTGTCGTTCTACCGCCGCAACTATATCGAGGGGCTGTTCCTCTCCTCCGGCATCGTGAAAAGCGCCAATCACACGATGGACCAGCTGATCGAGGCGGCGCGTATCCTGCGCGAGGAGCATGACTTTCGCGGCTACATTCACCTCAAGACCATTCCCGAAGCCGATGCCGAGCTGATCCACGAGGCGGGGCTTTATGCCGACCGCGTCTCGATCAATGTCGAACTGCCGACCGACAGCGGCCTGACAAGGCTCGCGCCCGACAAGAACGCGCGCCAGATCGAGGGCGCAATGGACCGCACGAAGACGCGCATCCTGCAGGCGAAGGACGAGCGCAAGCGCTTTCGCCACGCTCCGCGCTTTGCCCCTGCGGGCCAGTCGACCCAGATGATCGTCGGGGCGGACGGGGCGAGCGATGTCGACATCATGGGCCGGGCAAGCGCGCTTTACGGCAATTTCGGCCTGAGGCGCGTCTATTACAGCGCCTTTTCCCCGATCCCCGATGCCAGCGCCGTTCTGCCGCTGAAGCGCCCGCCGCTCATTCGCGAGCACCGGCTCTACCAGTCGGACTGGCTGATGCGGTTCTACGGCTATGCTCCGGGCGAGGTCGCGCAGGCGGCGGAAACGGACGGAAACCTCCCGCTCGACATCGACCCCAAGCTCGCCTGGGCGCTCAAATTCCGCGAGCGCTTCCCGGTCGACGTCAACCGTGCGAGCCGCGAGGAATTGCTGCGCGTGCCGGGACTGGGGACGAAGGCGGTAGCGAAGATCCTCGCCGCGCGGCGGCACCGGACGCTGCGGCTCGACGATCTTGCGCGGCTGACGCAATCAATTGCGAAGGTCCGCCCTTTCCTCGTCGCGGCCGACTGGCGGCCGACGCGGCTGACCGACCGGATCGACCTGAGGACGATGCTTGCGCCCAAGTCCGAGCAGTTGGAGCTGTTCTGATGACTGCCCAAAGCTCCACTATGCAGAACGTCTCTCTCGGCGCGCATTACGTCGTCCACTTGCCCGAACCCGACGATTTCGCCTTCTGGCGCGAGCGGGCGCGGGGGTTGATCCAGTGCGACGTGCCGCCCGACCGGGTGAGCTGGGTCGAACCGGGCGGCACCGGCGATCTCTTCGCACAGGACAGCCCGTCGAGGGGCGAGCGGCGCCTGCCGGTCCCGCCCGAAAACCCGCCCGAGGTGCGCGCCAGCAAACGCTTCCTGCAGCTCGCCCGCAAGGCCGCGCTCCATTCCGACCCGGCGCGTTTCGGCCTTCTCTACCGGATGCTCTGGCGGCTCCAGTCTTCCCCGCGCGCGATGGAGGACAAGGCCGACGCGGACGTGCGCCGGATCGAGGAACTCGACAAGGCGGTGCGGCGCGATGCGCACAAGATGCACGCCTTTGTTCGCTTCCGCGCCGTGGAGGCCGAAGGCGGGACCGAGCATTACGTCGCCTGGTTCGAGCCCGACCACCACATCGTGCGCGCCGAAGCGGGCTTCTTCATGCGCCGTTTTTCGAACATGAACTGGTCGATCCTGACGCCGAGGGGCTGCATCCACTGGGACGGCGAGACCATGCGCGAAAGCGGCCCTGCGCGGCGCGGCGATGCGCCCGGCGGCGACCCGGTCGAGGAACTGTGGCGCTCCTATTACGCTTCCATATTCAACCCCGCGCGGCTGAAAGTCGGGGCGATGTTGTCCGAAATGCCGCGCAAATACTGGAAGAACCTGCCCGAAGCCGCGCTGATCCCCGATCTCATCGCCGGCGCGCAGGCGAGGGAAGCGCAGATGGTCGAGACCGGCGGCAAGGACATGGGCGAGAAGCCCGCAACGCTCGAGGGCGTGGGCGAGGCGATCGCCCGCTGCCGCGCCTGCCCCATCGGCGAACTCGAAAATCGCGCCGTGATGGGCGAAGGCCCTCGCGAATCTTCCCTGATGATCGTCGGCGAACAGCCGGGCGACCAGGAGGATGTGAAGGGCCGCCCCTTCGTCGGACCCGCCGGGCAATTGCTCGACGAATATCTGACCCGCGCCGGGATCGACCGGGACAAGGCCTATGTCACCAATGCGGTCAAGCATTTCAAATATGTCACCCGCGGCAAGCGGCGGCTCCATCAATCGCCCGCTGCCAAGGAGATCGACACCTGCCGCTGGTGGCTCGAGGCGGAACGCGATCTGGTGAAGCCCCGCGTGATCCTTGCCTTGGGCGCGAGTGCGGCGCGCGGTCTCCTCGGCAAGACGGTGAGCATTTCCAAGGTGCGCGGCGAACCCATGCCGCTCGAGGGCGGGGCGGAGCTGTGGGTGACGGCGCACCCTTCCTACCTGCTGCGATTGGACGGCGAAGCGCGCGAGAAACAGGCGCAGCTTTTCGCCGCCGATCTTGCTGCGGTGAAGGAGCGGCTCTCGGAACTGGACGCCTGAGGTTCCGCCCATGCCCGAGGCCCCGCTCACGCCCGAAAAACGCACGCTCCAGCTCGATCCCGATGGCATCGAGCCGCCGCCGCACGCGCCGTTCGTCGAGTTGGGGCTGGTCTCCTGTTTCAGCTTCCTGCGCGGCGCGTCGGACGCGGTCGATCTCGTGCTCACCGCGCGCTCACTTGGCTATGATGCGATCGGGATCGCCGATGCCAACAGCTTCGCTGGCGTGGTTCGTCTTCACACGGAGGCGAAGACGCTGAAACTGCGGCCGGTCATCGGCACGCGGATCGAGACGACCTGTGGCCTCGCCTTCCTCGCCTATCCACGCGACCGCGCCGCCTATGGCCGGCTTTGCCGCCTGATCAGCGCAGGCCGGATGCAGACGCTCGAAGGCGAATGGCAGGACAAGGGCGTGTGCGAGATAGACTGCGCGATGCTCGCCGCCCATTCCGAGGGGAGCGAGCTCATCCTCCTTCCGCCGCGCGACCTGGACAAGCGGTTCACCATCCCCGCTTGGGCGAGCAATGTCGTCGCGCTCGACGGGAGCGAATTCGTCGACACGGTTCGGGGCGCGCTGCCCGACCTCCTTGCGCACCTCGCGCGCGGGCTTCCCGCCATGCGCCACATCGCGGCGAGCTACCTTCATCGCGGTGACGACATCGCCCGGATCGACCGGCTCGACGCGCTCGCGCGGGCGAACGGGCTCGGCCTGCTCGCGACGAACGACGTGCATTACCACGCACCCGAACGCCGCCCGCTGCAGGACGTGATGAC
>JGI12210J13797_10477049_pt1 | contig 18079 bp, 14 predicted proteins | sample ElkSlonscriptome_3_FD_13797 | JGI IMG/M metagenome (IMG submission 13797)
TCGCCGGGACCGAGCATTGGCGGTTTCGCTAGAATTATCAAGCGGCAAGTTCACCTTTTCTGCGACGGCCAACGGGTCTCTCGGCGATCGACCCGCTCCGCCCGGATTCTCGCACGCGAAAACGGCCACGGCGGCGTGCCGATGGGAAACTCTTTCCATGGTATCCGCGTTTTTTGTCTCTACCCGCTTCGCGACTTTGCCGAATTTGGCGCAATGCTCGTCTGCGTCCACGCCGGCCATGGTCGGATACCGGGTGTCATATTCGATGGTGATCCCGCCCGAGCCGGAATTGAGCACTTTGTTCGGTTGCTTGGACGAACAGGCGGCGAGGGTCAGCACGAGGGCCAACATAACTGCGGTTGACGGTGTGAAGGTGCGGGAAACGAGGGCGGACTGCATCGAGTATCCTCCTGGAGCAATCTGGATCAGTCATCGGTTCTCGGAGGCAGATCAACCGTTTCCGAGCTCCTGTCAACCCTGCCTCGTCTGGGATTATCCCTTATCGCGCCCGGAACGAATTTTCTTGCCGAAGTGTGAACTGGTTCACAGAACGCGACGAAACGAGACCTTATCACGTTCGCGGGTGTTTCATCGCTGTGAGGAAGAGAGGTTTTAGGCAAGTGGGAAACCACCGATTGAGATTCAATTCTCGCGGTAGCCAAGCAGCACACTACAGAAAAGTTCTCGACGGACCTCGTTTTTCAAGGAACGGTAAACCATGAAAAAGCATGAGAACGACCTTGCGTACGGCAATTCCACCAATCGATCGAGGCACGAATCGCCTCCGCTCCCGGAGATTGGCTGGCAAGATGTATTGCGGCAAGTGGATGACGCAAAACGCCGACGCCAAGCCTATATTACTCGAGGAATTCTGGGGTTCTTGAGGTATTGCACGGATTGCCTGCAGAAACCGGTGTTGGGTCCGGCCGCTACTGTTTGAACAAGCTCAGGAAAGGAACGGGGTCAGCACCATACTTGCAAACGGGCCACTGGACCGAAGCTTCTCCGCCGAGCGTGCTCCGCCGCCGCGCGCTTCGCCGAGGCATAGGTGCCCGTTTGGCTGAATGTCCATCCGTCAGGCATGCGGAAGTGCCAGAGCGTGAAGCCACGCGGCTTGCGTCTGTAAACCCGCTCGTAGCGCTCGGTACTGATCTCAATAACGGGGGTCATCACATACACTCCGAGTTTGTATACTGTGGACCTCTTCCTCTCAAGTTAGTTGAATATTGTATAAATATCGTTAAAAACCTTACCCTCAAAAAAATACGACCGGTGCGTGTATTTAGAGGGCCGGCGAAGGATACGCCGAAGGGCGTCGCCAACATACCCTAGCGCTCTGTGGATAATGGGGACATTTCAGTCTAATCCCCATATGACAACGGTTCCCTACCGCCCGATGCAAATTTACAACAGATCCTACAACATTCTCGATATGGGTTAGGCCATATGGAATGTAAAGGCCCTGAGTCTCCCATCAAACAGGTGCGCGAAATTGCCCAGCTCTGCTATACGCCTCTCTAACATTTGCCAGAGGGTTTTCAGGGGAGAATTTCAACATGAGCACACCCATCCGTCGCGCGCTGATTTCCGTCTCGGATAAGTCCGGGTTGGTGGATCTCGGCCGATTCCTAGTCAGCCAAGGCGTTGAGATCCTATCGACCGGCGGTTCGGCCACGGCGTTGAAAGAGGCGGGGGTGCCAGTCGTACAAGTCTCTGATCATACAGGGTTTCCCGAAATCATGGACGGCCGCGTCAAAACCCTGCAGCCAGCCATTCACGGCGGCCTTTTGGCCATCCGGGGCAATCCCGATCACGAGCGCGCCATGTCGGATCACGGGATTTCCCCCATCGACCTGCTCGTGGTCAATCTCTATCCGTTCGAGGCGACGGTCGCTGCGGGCGCTTCGTTCGAAACCTGTATCGAGAATATCGATATCGGAGGACCGGCATTGATTCGGGCGGCCTCTAAAAATCACGCATTTGTGACCGTGGTGGTGGATCCCGGCGACTACCCGCAGTTGATGGAAGAGATGAATTCAGACGGCGGCAGCACCACGGAAGCGTTTCGCCGCCGGCTGGCCGCCAAGGCCTATGGCCGGACCGGCGCCTACGACGCCGCCATTTCAGCTTGGTTCAACGGCGTCGAGGGCGAAACCTTTCCCGATCGATTGGTGTTTGCGGGAACGCGTAAACAGACCATGCGCTATGGCGAAAACCCGCATCAGATGGCCGCGTTTTACGTATCCGGCGAGCAGCGGCCGGGAGTGGCCACGGCGGAGCAGATTCAGGGCAAGGAATTGAGCTTCAACAACCTCAACGACACCGACGCCGCGTTCGAATTGGTCGCCGAGTTCGAACCGCCCGCAGTCGCCATCATCAAGCACGCCAATCCGTGCGGCGTCGCCGTCGCGGACTCGGTGAACGAGGCCTATTCTAAAGCACTAGCCTGCGATCCGGTCAGCGCCTTCGGCGGCATAATCGCGCTCAACCGCACCCTCGACGCGGCCACCGCCGAAGAGATCGCCAAATTGTTCGCGGAAGTGATCATCGCGCCGGAGATCGATTCCGAGGCCCGCGCCATTCTCGCCGCCAAGAAAAACCTGCGCGTCCTGGTGGCCGGCGCACTCCCCGATTCGACGGCGCCGGGAATGACCCTGCGATCCCTTTCGGGCGGCTACCTGCTGCAAGGCCGCGACAACGCGGTCACGTCCGGCGAACTGAAGGTGGTGACCAAGCGCGCACCGACCAACGCCGAAATGGCGGATCTCGAGTTCGCTTATCAGATTTGCAAGCACGTAAAGTCCAATGCCATCGTGTACTGCAAGGACGGCGCCACGGTTGGTGTCGGGGCGGGACAGATGAGCCGGGTCGATTCGGCCCGGATCGCCGCCTGGAAGTCCGCCGATGCCGACAAAGCGGCCGGCGCGACGACGCCGCGCACTCAGGGCTCGGTGGTCGCGTCCGACGCGTTCTTCCCCTTCGCCGACGGCCTGTTGGCCACCGCCGAAGCCGGCGCCACAGCGGTCATTCAGCCCGGCGGCTCAATGCGCGACGACGAGGTGATCGCCGCCGCCGACGAGAAGGGCCTCGCCATGGTGTTCACCGGCATGCGCCACTTCCGGCATTAACGCTTGGCGGAAGCCTGCGGATCGCGGACCGGCAGCAGAAGCAGCATGCCAACGACAAAGAAGACCAGAACGGTGGCAAGACCCACACGCTGGCTGTCAGCCATCGCCGTCACAAAGCCAAAGGCCGCCGGACCGAGAAACGCCGTCGCCTTGCCTGATAGCGCGTAAAGCCCGAACATCTCGGTGCGGAGGTGGGGCGGGGCGACCCTCGCCATCAGCGACCGGCTGGCCGATTGCGCCGGACCGAAGAACAGGCCCAGCGGCAGAGCGATAACCCAGAACAGGGTCTTTGATTCAATCACCAGCAACGCCGCGCCGAGGATGGTCAGAGCACCGACCGCAATCAGGATGGTGCGCTTGGCGCCGATCCAGTCGTCCACCCAGCCGAATACGAACGCGCCGATGCCGGCGGTCACGTTCAAGGCAATGCCGAACAGGAGGATTTCGTCGAAAGTCATGCCGAAGGTCACCGCCGCGTAGATGCCACCGACACTGAACATGGTGTTGAGACCGTCGGTGTAGATCATCCGGGCCAGCAGAAAGAGCGCGATCTGGCGGTGTTCGCGGATCCGCCGGAAGGTTTGCAGCAGGGTATGCAGTCCTTGCCGTACCGCTTCCGAGGCCGGCAGCGTTCCTGCGGGCACATCCGGTACGAACAGGAAAAAGGGAATGCAGAACACCGCGAACCAGCCGGCCACCAGAAGCGCCGTCGCCCGGACCGGCTCGTAGGTTTCCTTGTCCAAGCCGAACAATGGCGGATCCGGCTGAACCAGCACCAGTAACGAAATCACCAGACAAACCAAGCCGCCGGCATAGCCGAAGCCCCAGCCCCAGCCCGACAGCCGTCCCACCTTGTCGGGCGGAACCAGGCTCGGCAGCATGGCGTTGTAGAACACCATGCCGGTCTCGAAAGCGAAGTTGGCGAGAGCCACGAACGCCAAAACCCACAACACATTCGACGGGTCCGGCGCGGCGAACCACAACACGGCGGTGGCGCCGACACACAGCACCGAGAACACGCCGATCCACGGCTTGCGACGGCCAGCCTTGTCGGCAATGGCGCCGAGGATCGGGCTCGCCACCGCGACCGCAAGCGCCGACAGGCTCAGGGCGTACGCCCATTCGCTGGTGCCGGTCACCTCGTCGGCCGCCACTGCCTTGGTGAAGTAGGCGGCGAACACGAAAGTGATAACGACGGTGGGAAAGGCCGAGTTGGCCCAGTCGAGGGTACACCACGCGAACCGTTGCCACGGGGTGGCCTCGAGCTGTGCGCCGGCTTGGCGTGCCTCCACCCTGGGTCTCCGCTGTCGCTATTATCGAGTTTAGCGTACGACTACCATAAGTGGGCCCATACGCCTACCGCTCGATGAGCGAACCCAACTGGCGGCTGGCGACGGTCAGCATGGATAAATCAACCGCACTTGCCGCTTCCAACTCCGTCACCAGTCCACGCGCGCGCTCCACAGCCGCCTTGCGGCTGGCGGACCAAGCGTCGATGGCGCCGTTGGCCGCACTGCCCGCCGTCTCCAGAATGCCTTGAGTGACATCGCGCTGATGGGCGTAGAACTCTTCGATCACCGCGGCGGCCGCCAGTTTTTCCCAATAGCTCGTCGCGGCCAGCTTCTCGGCTTGATAGCGGAGCCAGCCGAAACCCAGGTTCTCGCCAACCGTGAAGTAGAGTTTCGCGACTTCGTCGATTGCAATCCCTCGGGACGCCGACAATCGCACGATGTCGCATGCCGACGGCATGACGATTGAGTACGCCACACGGCGGGACAGGGGCTCCGGCACTCCCTGTTCTTGAAACTGCGCGGCACGGTGCAGGATCCGATCGTTCAATTCCTCCGGCACAACCATATCGATCATGTCGCGAAGCGACGACACAGCGGAACCGAACGCCGAAATGTTGACGGTGATATCGATGGGGCTGCCACCATTGCGCAGGAACCACAGCGCGCCGCGCTGGGTCAGGGTCTGCATCTGACGAAGCAAGGCAACCTGCACGGACGCCGGGACCTGGTTGTCCAGCGCCTCGATCTGTTCCCAAACGTCACGAAGAGAGAACACGTCGCGCGAAATAATGTAAGCGCGAGCAATGTCCACCGGAGGCATACCCGTCTTTTCGGCAATTTCCGTGACGAACGTTCCGCTGACCCGGTTGATCAGGCTGTTGACGATGGATGTGGCGATGAGCTCGCGGCGCAGACGATGGTTGGCGATGCGTTTCTTGTAGGTCTTGTGAAGCGGCGTCGGAAAATACCGGATCACGTCCTCGGCCAAATGGCGATCGTCGGGAAGATCGGACTCGAGGATATCGTCGTACAGCCACAGCTTGCAGTAGGAGAACAGCACCGAGATCTCCGGCCGGGTCAGGCTCTGCCTGTTGGCCGCCCGCTCCGTCAGCGCCTCGTCATCGGGGAGGAACTCCACCGCCCGGTTGAGCAAGCCAAGCCGCTCGAACATGCGGATGAGCCGCCCCTGGTTCTCCAAGGTGTCGGCGCCTTCGGCCTCGATCAGGCTGATTGCCTGGGTCTGCAGATAGTTGTCGCGCAGAACCAGGCCTCCCACCTCGTCGGTCATTTTGGTGAGCAGGCTGTTTCTCTGCTTTTCGGTCAAGTCGCCATCGAAGATCGCCGTATCCAGCAGAATCTTGATATTGACCTCGTGGTCCGAGCAGTCGACGCCGGCCGAATTGTCGATGAAGTCGGTGTTGACGCGGCCGCCGGCGTGGGCGAATTCAATGCGCCCGAGCTGAGTCATGCCCAGATTCGCACCCTCGCCAATGACCTTGCAGCGAAGCTCGCCGCCGTTGACCCGGATCGCGTCGTTTGCGCGGTCACCCACGTCACCGTGGGACTCGGTCGCATCCTTGACATACGTTCCGATGCCGCCGAACCACAGCAGATCAGCCTCGCTCTTCAGCAAATGACGCATGAGCTCATTGGGAGTCATCTTTTCAGCACCGATGCCGAAGGTTTGGCGGATCTCCGGCGACAACGCGATGGACTTGGCCTTGCGTTCGAAGATGCCGCCGCCCGCCGAAATCAGCTTGGCGTCGTAGTCGGTCCACGCCGAGCGCGGTAAATCGAACAGCCGCTGGCGTTCCGCGAAGCTAACCGCCGGATCGGGATCCGGATCGATGAAGATGTGCATGTGGTTGAAGGCGGCAAGCAGCTTGATGTGGGGCGACAGCAGCATGCCGTTGCCGAAGACGTCGCCGGACATGTCGCCGACGCCGACCACTGTAAATTCCTGGCTTTGGGTATCCACGCCGAACTCGCGGAAATGGCGTTTGACCGATTCCCAGGCACCCTTGGCGGTGATGCCCATCTTCTTATGATCGTAACCCTGGCTGCCACCGGACGCGAAGGCGTCGCCGAGCCAGAACCCGTAGTCGGCCGAAACCCCGTTGGCGATGTCCGAGAAGGTGGCCGTGCCTTTGTCGGCGGCCACCACCAGATAGGGATCGTCGGCATCGCGGCGAACCACGGTTTGGGGCGGCACGACATCGCCGCCCACCAGGTTGTCGGTAATGTCCAGAAGGCCGCGAATGAGCGTCTTGTAGCATTCGATGCCCTCGGCCAGGAATGCCTCGCGGTCGCTCGGCGCCGGCGCCCGCTTCAGCACGAAACCCCCTTTGGAGCCCACCGGCACGATGACGGCGTTCTTGACCATTTGCGCCTTCATCAGTCCGAGAATTTCGGTGCGGAAGTCCTCCCGGCGATCGGACCAGCGCAGACCGCCGCGCGCCACCTTGCCGCCCCTCAGGTGCACGCCCTCCATTCGCGGCGAATAGACGAAAACCTCAACCATGGGACGCGGCAGCGGCAGGTCGTCGATGGCACGGCTGTCGAGCTTGAAGGATAGATACGGCTTGGGCTCGCCGTCGGCGCCGGCCTGGAAATAATTGGTCCGCAAGGTGGATTCGATGGCATTGGCGAACCGGCGGAGAATGCGATCTTCGTCGGCGCTGACCACTTGGTCGAGCTGTTTGGCGAGCGATTCGCGAATGGTCTCCGCGCGCCCCCCGGCGCCGGACCCGCCGGCCGGATCGAACATGGTCATGAATAGATCGACGATCAGGCGCGTGATGCCCGCATTCGCCGACAGCGTCTGCTCCATGTACTCCTGCGAAAACGCAATCCCGGCCTGACGCAGATATTTGCAGTAGGCGCGCAGCACGACGACCTCTCGGCAGGTCAGCCCCGCGTCGAGCACCAAGCTGTTGAACCCGTCGCTTTCGACCTCGCCTTGCCAGACACGGAAAAAGGCGTTCTGAAAATTGTCGCGAATCTTGCCGAGATCGACGGCGGCCCCGCTCTCGGTTTCCAGTCCGAAATCGTGGATCAGGACGTTTCGGCCCCCGTCCCTTTGCACCTGGATGTTGTGCGGAACCTCGTCGATCACCCTCAGGCCGAGATCCTCGAGCATGGGCAGCACCTGCGACAGCACGATGGGCTCGTCGGGGTGGAACAACTTAAATCGAAGCTGGTGGTCGGCGGCATCGAAGGGCCGGTAGACCGTCATCCCCAGTGTGCCGCTCTCCAAGGTCTGTTCGATCTTGTCCATATCGGCGACCGCCTGGTCGGCATTAAAGCGATCTTGATAGCCCGGCGGAAATGCAGCGCCGTAACGCCGATGCATGGCGAACCCGATTTCTTCGCCGTGTGCCGTGGTCACCGCCGTGAGCAAATGGTCCGACCACGAACGCGACGCGGCAACGATCTCCTCTTCAATCTCGGCTGCATTATATTCCGGGATCTGACCTGGGGTGGTGCGGACGATCGCGTAGAGTCTGGCCAGTGGCGAGTCGCCCAATTCACCATAATTGGCGGTCACCTTACCCGCGAATGCGCGTTCGAGAATGGCCTGAATGCGAAGCCTCAGGTCCGTGGTGTAGCGGTCTCGCGGCACGTAAACCAGGCAGGTGATGAACCGCTCGAAATCGTCGCGGCGAATGAACAGCGCTACCCGCTGGCGATCCTGCAGATGGAGGATCCGGATGCTGGTCTTAAACAGATGCTCAGCCGAAACCTGCAGCAACTCGTCACGGGGGAAGTTCGCCACGATGTGGATCAACGCCCGAGCATCGTGGCCCTGGGGCTTGAAGCCCGCCATTTCGATGGCTTTTTGCAATTTGCGGCGTAGCAGCGGTATGTCGTGCGGGCTTCTGTTGTAGGCGCCGGCGGTGAACAGACCGACAATCAGGTGCAAGCCGACAACGCGCCCGACGCCGTCGAATTCCTTTACACCGATGGTGTCCATGTGGACGGGCCGGTGAACCCGCGAAACGCGGTTGCCCTTTGTAACCACCAGCATATCGGGTCGCGATATGAACTGGCGCACCTCCGCTGGCGTGGATTCGAGATCGCGCAGCGCATCCAGGACCACAAAATCGGGGTCGCGCAACAGTCCGAGGCCAGCATCGGGAACTTCCTCGACCCGCGCGTCCTCGCCTTCTCCTTGAAGCGTGTACTTGCGATAACCGAGGATGGCGAAGTTATGGTGGTAGATCCAATCAAGGAACTCCCGAACCTCCGCAACATCATCCTCCGGAATATGGTCTCCGCTTGGCGCCGGCGCGTCGATAATCGCCCTCAGCCGCTCGCGCATGGGGGACCAATCCTCGACCGCGGCCCGCACTTCGCCGAGAACTTCCTTCAAGTCGGCGGCAATCTGGTCGAGGACCCCGCCGGACTGGTGGGTCACCTCAACATGCATGAAACTCTCGGCAAGCACATCATCGCCTTCTTCATCGGCGGCGGCGACGCCGAGCAGGTTGCCGTCGCCATCGCGACGAACCCGCTCCACCGGGTGGATGACCAGGGCGACCGCTAGATCGTGGCGGTTCAGCTCCGCGGTGACCGACGCCACCAAGAATGGCATATCGTCGGTGACGATTTCGACGATGGTATGCTCGCTCCGCCACCCGTGCTCTTCCAGTTGGGGATTATAAACACGGACGATTGGCGTTCCAGGTTTGCGATGACTTCCGAATCGCCAATGGGCAAAAGCCGCGCCGAACAGCGTATCGACGGTTTCTCCGTGAATGTCTTCCGGCGGTACATCGGCGAAGTAATTTCGCATGAACCCGGCGACCGCCGGGGCCTGATCCTCACCCAGCTTGCGGAGCGCGGTATCGACCACCTTGGCAATAAGTTCGGCTTTAAATGATTCCGTAATATGCGGCATGGTCCGGTCTCCTCCCCGCCGCCCGTTTTTTTGATTGAGTATGGACGACTGGTCCACATATCGGGTGGCAACGCCGGATTACAAACCGAGAATCAACAAGGTTTCAAGGAAATAAGGAGAATGGAGCGGGCGATGGGGATCGAACCCACGACTTCAACCTTGGCAAGGTTGCGCTCTACCGCTGAGCTACGCCCGCATAACCGCCAACTGACGGTGAAGAGAGAATATGACCAGATGCGAATTTGTTTGCAAGACGGATTATAGGATCCAATTGTTGCCAAAGTATTGAGACGCCGCCGTTTTGCGGATAAATGTGCCTTCATGGCTGCAACTGAAAAAGAACTACACGCGCGTCTGGCGGACCTCGGCATCGAATCGACCACCGTCCGTCATCCTGCCGTGTTTACCGTCGAAGAAAGCAAGGCGCTTCGCGGCAATCTTCCGGGCGCGCACAGCAAGAACCTGTTTTTAAAGGATAAGAAGGGTACGTATTGGCTGGTCGTCACGCTGGAGGATCGGGAGATCGACCTGAAAACGCTGCGCCGCCAGATTGGCGCGGCGCAACTGTCGTTCGCGCGGGCGGAGCGGCTCAAGGAAACGCTCGGGGTCGATCCTGGTTCGGTCACGCCGTTCGCGTTGATTAACGACACGGAAAATAATGTGCGCGTCGTGCTCGATGCCGAGATGATGGCCTGCGAAACGCTCAACTACCATCCGTTGACCAATACGGCTTCTACCACGATTACGCCGGACGGTCTGATGACATTCATCCTTTCGTGCGGACACCAGCCAAGCGTCGTTGAACTGTAAGAATACACCATATAACCCTTGAGCGACGCCCACGATCCCGCCATGTTACGGGGAGTGGCGCATTCGCCTGAAGTGAGTTTAGCAATGTCCGTTATCATCGACCCTCAATCCCCAGGCGCGAGCGCGGCGCCAGCCAGCGATGTCATTAAGGACGGCGACACCCAGTCGTTCACCGCCGATGTCATCGAGGCATCTACGCAAATCCCGGTCATCGTCGACTTCTGGGCGCCATGGTGCGGCCCTTGTAAGCAGTTGGGACCGATGCTGGAGAAGCTGGTTAACCAGGCCGCTGGCCTGGTACGGCTGGTCAAAATCAATATCGATGAGAACAAGGAACTGGCGGCTCAGTTGCGTGTCCAATCGGTTCCGATGGTATACGCCTTCGTTGGCGGCCGGCCGGTCGATGGGTTTGTCGGCGCTCAGTCCGAAAGCAAGCTGCGCGCGTTCATCAGTCAGCTCACCGGCGATGCCCATGCCCCTCTCGATGATGCCCTGGAGCAGGCACAGGCTACCCTCGATGGCGGCGACCCCGAGGGCGCGTTGGCGATTTTCTCACAGATCCTGGGTCAGGATTCCACCAATCCCAAGGCGGTGGCCGGGTTGATTCGCAGTTGCGTCGCCACTGGCGATACGGCCAGCGCACGAGAGGTCGCGGACGGCCTCACCGCGGAGCTGAAAGGCGTTACGGAAGTGGCGGCGGCAATTGCCGCGATCGAACTGGCCGAGCAGGGCGGCTCTGGCGACAGCATTTCCGATCTGCAGAGTACAGTTGCCAAGGAACCGGACAATCATCAGGCGCGCTATGACCTCGCCGTGGCCCTGTACGGAGCCAACCGTGCCGAGGCCGCCGTCGATGAATTGTTGGAACTGGTTCGCCGGGAGCGCGATTGGAACGAGGACGCCGCCCGCAAACAATTGGTCAAAATCTTCGATGCGATGGGGCCAACCCATCCATTGACCGTGGCGTCTCGCCGCCGGTTGTCGTCGTTGCTGTTCTCATGAGCAGCGAAGCGCTGAACGAGATGGAGGGCCGGTTGCCGACAAAACTGCCGCTGTTTCCGCTGCCGGGCGCGCTGTTGCTACCGCACGGGCATCTTCCTCTTCAGATCTTCGAGCCGCGCTATCTCAGAATGGTGGAGTACGCGCTCAGCCATACCCGGACCATCGGCATGATACAGCCGCTGGGCGACGACCCGAACAAGGTTGCCGATAACGCGGAAGTCTACCAGGTCGGTTGCGCCGGACGCATCGTCGAGTTTAGCGAAACCGACGACGACCGGTTTTTGATCACGCTGCGCGGCATTTGCCGTTTTCGGATCATTGAGGAAATGCCGTTGAAGCAGGGATTTCGTAGGATCGTTCCGGATTTCGGGCCGTTCCATATGGATCTCGATGAATCGGACGAAGAGGATATCTTCGACCGCACCGAAATGCTCGACGCTGCGAACGGATATTTGCGGACGAAGGATCTGGCCGTCGATTGGTCGGCGGTGGAGACCATCCCGGATGACGAGCTGGTGTCCGCTCTCTCTATGATCTGTCCGTTCGAGCCGCGCGAGAAACAAGCGCTGCTCGAATGCCGAGGGTGTCATGACCGGAGCCGCATGCTCATGTCATTGTTCGAGATGGCATCTCACAGCGGCGAGACTCACTTCCGGGGGACCAGTCACTGAACCCGGCAATCGATAATTATATAATGGGAGGCACGGGATGAGCACCGAGTCCGTCGACCCAAAACTCCTGGAGATCCTCGTATGCCCGTTGACCAAGGAACCCTTGCGATACGACTCCGAGCATCAGGAACTGATCAGCGAACGGGCCGGCCTGGCCTATCCCATCCGTGACGGCATTCCGATCATGCTGCCCGATGAAGCACGCCCACTCGACACGGATTCCAGCGGCAAGGTGGCACCGTGACCACCACCTACGGGAACGTTCACCATCCGGTCGAGATCCGCCTCAAGCGCGAGGAAAAGGTGCTGGAAATCGATTTCGAAACCGGCGAGTCGTTCAGCTTGCCGGCGGAACTGTTGCGCGTCGAGAGCCCGTCGGCCGAAGTGCAGGGACACAGCCCGGCGCAAAAGACCGTGGTGGCGGGGCGCCGCCACGTCGGCATCATGAAGCTTGAGCCCGTTGGCAATTACGCCGTGCGCATCGCCTTCGACGACATGCACGACACCGGTCTCTTCACGTGGGACTGGCTGTATAATATGGGCGCCAATAAGGAAGCCATGTGGGCGGCCTACCTGGAGGCCTTGAAGGAAAAAGGGCTCTCTAGAGACCCCTGAACCAATTTAGCGAACAGGTCCTATAAGCTTTCTCCGCGCATCAGCTTGGGCAATTCGCCGACCACACCCATGGCATGCTGCATGAACACCTTCTTGAGTGGCGGAATGCGATTGACAATCGCCAGGCCGGTGTCGCGCGCCAGGCGGAGCGGTGCCACATCGTTCGAAAACAACCGGTTCAAGGCGTCGGTCATGGCCAGCATCAAGGTGTTGTCGAAACGCCGCCATCTTTCATAGCGCTCCAACACGTCGGGAGCCCCCAGATCCAGTCCGAGGCGGCGGGAGTCGGCAAGGACCTCCGCCAGCGCCGCCACGTCGCGCCAGCCCATATTCAGTCCCTGTCCGGCAATGGGATGCATTGCGTGCGCGGCGTCGCCAACCAGCGCAAGACGGTGCGCCACCGATGTATGGGCATACTGCAGCGATAACGGGTAGCTCCAACGCGGTCCGACCACTTCGGTTTCCCCCAGGAAATCGCCAAACCGCGTGGCCAATTCTTCGGCGAAATCCTCATCGTTCAATTTCATCGTGGCCTTGCCCAGGTCGTCGCGCTCGGTCCAGACAATAGACGAGCGGTTCCCCGGCAACGGCAGGATCGCGAAAGGTCCCGAGGGCAGAAAACGTTCATGGGCAACATTCTGATGCGGCCGGTCGTGAGCCACCGTACAAACGATGCCCCATTGACGGTAAGACCACTGCGTTACGCGAATCCCCGCGTCCTCGCGGAGCCGCGAAAAGCGGCCGTCGGCCGCGACCACCAGCGGTGCGCGGATATGACGGCCATCGGCCAAGGCCGCATCGACCATGCCGGGACCGCGTTCGAGCTTCGTTATCCGTATAGGGGCCAGCAATTGGATCCTTGGAATTTCCCGAATCCGCTCCAGGGTCCCGCGGCGGATGAACCGGTTCTCGACCATGTGTCCCAGCGGCTCATCGCCCACCTCGCGATGGTCGTAATGAAGGAAAAGCCTCGATTCACCCTCCGACACTCGGATGTCGAGGATCGGAGCGGCTTGGCTTTTCACCTTGTCCCAGATACCGATCCCTTCCAGCAGCCTTCGAGAAGATAGGGCGACAGCGGACGCCCGCCCATCGAAGCCTGCCGACAAGGCCTCGTTCGGATCCCCCATTTCGACCGCGGCAACGGTCAGTCCGGCCTCAGCCAACGCGCACGCCATGGGCCCCCCGACCAGGCCGCCGCCGACCACCAGCACATCCGCGTGAATGATATCGGCTGTTTGTTCAGCGTTCGAGTTCATTGTTCCGGTTTCCGTTCAATCATTCTGCCGTTACGACAGTCAGGCTCAAATGCCCAAAAAGTTACCATCGACGCCAAACCGCACACTAAATGGGCGCGGCCAGGATCCTACCCGGATGGGTCAGAGCCGGAGCGCCCTCAGAAGTTTGTTATTTTTCAACCATGAATGCACATTTCCCTCGGAATGGCATGGTTCGTGATAATTGACGCATGAGTGTCCCTGACATGTGCGCCTTTGGTTACCGTAACAATGTCTGCATCCAGTCCAAAACAATTCAACACATCCGCCAGGAACAAAAAAGCTGAAAGGCCGCCGTGTTCTGGGGAGGGAGAGTAAAACGATGAAACTGGTGACCGCCGTCATTAAGCCCTTCAAGCTGGACGATGTTCGCGAAGCCCTGACCTCGGTCGGCATTCAAGGGATGACGGTTTCCGAGGTTAAAGGATTTGGCCGGCAAAAAGGCCAAACCGAGATCTATCGCGGCGCTGAGTATACCGCCCAATTCCTGCCCAAGATCAAGATCGAAGTCGTCATAAACGACGAGTTGTTGGAAAGCGTGGTCGACACCATTCAAAGCGCCGCGCGCACCGAAAAGATCGGAGACGGAAAAATCTTCGTTTCCGAGGTTACCAAGGTGGTGCGTATTCGAACCGGCGATACCGACATGGACGCTCTCTAAACCTCGCACGGATCGGCCATTCGGACACCTCCCCGGTATGCCGAAACTCGATGCAATTCGCGTTCAAAGACCACACAAATTTTTGCACGCCCATTGAGCAAGCGAGAGAGTGGCGCCTAATTCTTGAGCAATTTTTTGAGGGTTACAATCCGGGTGACGCCGCTTCCAGTGCAAGTTTTTTGCGATATTTCAGTGGATTAACACGTCATGAACGAATCTGGCACGAATGTTGAGAAGGTTGGACATGGTTTTTGGACGGGTGCACCGGCACCGGCAAAAGAGTGAGACCAGTCAATCGTTGGGCGGACGACAAAATCCGATCACGTTTGCCACGCTCTTCGGACACATGTGAAGCGGTCAGTCCGCTGATCAACGGCGCCCACAAACATGCGATACTAGGAGAGCCTGAGAAATGAGCTGCCTTTTACGAAACCTTGGCCTTCTCGGTTTGGCCGCCTTGATGCTAATGGCCGGAGCCGACGCCGCACTCGCCCAGGAGGCGACACTCGATACAGGAGACACGGCGTGGATGCTGACATCTACCGCCTTGGTTCTATTGATGACCATTCCCGGGCTTGCGCTGTTCTACGCCGGGATGGTTCGGCACAAAAACATCCTCGCCACCGCCATGCAGAGCTTTGCCACATGCTGTCTGATGACGGTTCTTTGGATGGTTGCAGGCTATTCGCTGGCATTCAGCGACGGCGGCGCTCTCAATGATTACGTGGGCGGACTGAGCAATCTGTTTTTGAAAGATCTTAGTGTCGATTCCATGAGCGGAACGATTCCCGAATCCGTGTTTATGACCTTTCAGATGACATTCGCCATTATCACCCCGGCACTGATTACCGGAGCGTTTGCCGATCGCATGAAGTTTTCGGCGATGCTGTTGTTCCTTGGCGCTTGGATGCTGCTCGTTTACGCACCGATTTGCCATTGGGTATGGGGCGGCGGATTCCTCGGCGGAGACGGTGTCCTTGATTTCGCGGGCGGCACGGTGGTCCACATCAACGCCGGTATCGCAGGATTGGTGGCGTGTATCGTTCTCGGCAAGCGTCGGGGCTATCCGACGGAAAACATGGCGCCCGCCAACCTGACCCTGAGCGTCATTGGCGCGTCCCTGCTGTGGGTCGGCTGGTTCGGTTTCAACGCCGGCTCGGCAGTTGGCGCCAACGGCGCGGCCGGCATGGCCATGACGGTTACCCAGATCGCCACCGCCACGGCCGCTCTCACTTGGATGTTCCTTGAATGGATCCTGCGCAAGAAGCCCAGCGTGCTCGGTATCGTCTCCGGCGCCGTCGGCGGGCTTGTGGCAATCACCCCGGCGTCCGGCTTCGTGGATCCCATGGGTGCGTTGTTCATCGGCATTGCCGCCGGTGCCGGCTGTTACTGGGGTGCCGTGTGGCTGAAGCGGAAACTCGGCTATGACGACTCGCTCGACGTCTTTGGTGTCCACGGGATCGGCGGGATCATCGGTGCCATTCTCACCGGCGTCTTCGCGGTCGAAGCCATCGGCGGTACGCCCGGATTGCTCGAGGGCAACCCCGGCCAGGTGTGGATCCAGTTCTACGGTATCCTCGCCACCGTCATTTACTGTGCGATCGCGTCCTTCATTCTCCTGAAAATCGTGGATGTGATTGTCGGACTGCGCGTCGACGAGGAATCGGAAGTGGTCGGGCTCGATCAGAGCCTCCACGGCGAAACTCTCCATTAACCCAAACCCGGGCTGGACATTCGCGAACTCCTTCGCCTTTCCTCCTCCATTCCAACCCGGACACCTTGGCCGGAAGGCATTGCCTTCCGGCCATTTTTATTGTTGAGGCGCGGTGAAGCTCGCCACGTGTTGAGCACACTTCGAGCGACCGCTACACTCCCGCCGTCATGATGAACCCGCGTCTCGATCTGCTGGCGGACTATCCCTTCGACCGGCTCCGCGCCCTTCTGGACGGCCTTCCGCCGCCGAAGGAATTGGAAACCCTCGTGTTGTCAGTGGGTGAACCTCGCCATTCGCCGTCACCGCTGGTCCATGAGGTCATCGCGGCCAACAGCGGGCTGTGGGGCCGGTATCCGCCCATCGACGGCACGCCGGAGTTTCGTCTTGCCGTCACCGACTGGCTCAACCGCCGCTATGCACTTCCCGACGGGCTGGTGGACGCCCACAAGCATGTCCTTCCCGTCGCGGGCACCCGCGAGGCGTTGTATTTGATTGCCAGCGTGGCAATTGCCGAACGGCGTGCCGGGTCCCGTCCAGCGGTCCTGATGCCGAATCCCTTCTACCAAGTCTATTACGGTGCCGCCGTCATGAGCGGGGCCGAGCCATGCTATCTGGCCGCGACGCCGGAAACCGGACATCTTCCGGATTTGACGCAACTCGATGACGCGGCCCTGGAACGAACGGCGATCATGTATCTGTGCTCACCGGCGAACCCCCAGGGCGCGGCGGCCGATGGCGGATACCTGGAAAATGCAATTCGTCTGGCGCGGCGCTTTGATTTCGTCCTCGTGGTCGACGAATGCTACAGCGACATCTACGACCGGCAGCCGCCATGCGGCGCGCTGCAAGCCTGCGCCGCCATGAGCGACGGCAGCGGCGGCGAGGACATGGCCAACGTCCTCGTGTTTCATTCCCTGTCGAAGCGATCCAGCGTACCCGGCCTCCGATCCGGGTTCGTCGCTGGCGATCCACGGTTGATTTCAGCGTTTCGTCGCGTGCGGTCCTTCGGCGGCGCATCGGTGCCGCTTCCTGTTCTCGCGGCCTCTGCCGCGCTTTGGAAAGACACGGATTATCCCGAGCACAACCGCGCCCTCTATCGCGAGAAATTCGACGCCGCAGAGGCTATTCTGGCGAATCGATTCGGTTTTTATCGGCCCGAGGGCGGTTTTTTTCTCTGGCTGGATGTGGGAAACGGCGAAGAGGCCGCAAAAAAACTTTGGGCCGAAGGAGCGCTTCGCGTGCTCCCGGGGGCCTATTTGGCCAAGTCGGACGCGTTTGGAGCCAATCCAGGCGCCAATTACATTCGCATGGCGCTGATCGACGATCTACCATCTACACAAGAAGCTTTAAGACGTCTCGATAAGATCTTATAAGATAAGACCTCTTAGCTTCAGGATGTCATGTCGATGATCGTCCAAAATCGGATCGACACCGTCTTCCCCGACGGCACCACCGAGTTTTTCAAACGGCGGGCAACGGAAATCACGGGTGTTGCCATTCTCGCCTGCGCGGGACTCTTGTTTTTCGCCGTGTTCAGTTTCAATCCAGCCGACCCGTCGCTCAACCACGCCACCGACGCGGCACCCACCAACTTGCTGGGCCGGGAAGGGTCGTACGTTGCCGACTTCCTGTTGCATGTATGGGGTTGGACCGCGTTGGCACCATTAGCGGCACTGGCGGTTTGGGGTTGGCAGATCATGCGCCGCCGCCCGCCGCAGCGGCTATGGCTGCGCGCTCTGACCTTGCTCCCGGCCATGGTCCTCCTCAGCACGGCGCTCGCCGTTATTCCGGCGCCTGACTCCTGGCCGCTGGCCACCGGTCTCGGTGGCGGCGCCGGAAACGTCTTGATGGAGGGCGCATTTGGATCGGCGGAAAGCCTGAGCCCGGTATTTTCCACAACCCTGCTCGCGCTCGCGTGCTTCGTCGTCGGAATGCTCGGCTGGGCATTCAGCCTTGGTCTCACGCGGCCCGAGTGGCAGGCCATCGGACAATCCGCGGTTCGCGGCATC
>JGI12210J13797_10854997_pt1 | contig 18073 bp, 8 predicted proteins | sample ElkSlonscriptome_3_FD_13797 | JGI IMG/M metagenome (IMG submission 13797)
CCGTGCGCGGTCCGGTGGCGCTCGTGCCGAGAGAGGCCAACACCGGCAAAAGCGGGGCAGGAGGCTATTCGATTGGCCCCCGACAGAGGAAAATTGGTTGAGATTCCGCCTGTAGCCGGTGCTAAACGTCAGCGCTGGACGGCTTCGGATACCGCTGGAAATCAGGAAATAGGCCGCTTATACTTCCTATACGCAATTCAGAAAGCCGCCTCGCCAGTCGCTCGACTGGCGAGGCGGCATGCGCCTTTGGCGGCAAAAAGCCGTTCTTCAAGCTTCTGACACCTTACTCGGCCCTGGAAAGGCCAACGCAAACGACGTCAGGTCCATATCCCGTGGCGGCATCACACTGCATATGAAAAGTTTTCATTTTGTGGATGTCCTGCGTTGCGTTGCCCCCAGATGGCGCCGGCCATGCACACCCCAGACCTGACTGATCGCCACAGACGGTGCCAGGGCCACTGGGTCCGAAGAGTAGCGACTCCGTCACGGTTTTCGAACGTGGTGTGCATTTCATGGGATGCGAATTTTCAAGTAGTATCGGAAGCCTCTCATTCGTTCCCACAAGCAAGGCGTGTTGGTGCCAATAACCGAACAGCAATTTCAGGACTTGTGGCGCAAGTATGCGGCTCAGGTCCGTGCTGTTCTTGCACGCAGCCGATTACCCGACCCCGCCGGTAGTGCTGAGGATATCGAACAGGAAGTCAAAACCAGGTTGTGGTTATTGTTGTCGGGTGAGACAAAACTTGACCACACTGCGTCTTATCTGAGGAAGGTGACCAACAGTGCGATCATCGACGCGGTTCGCAAGTCACATGCACGTGAGAACAGTCGACGTGAGCATGACGTCGAGCTGGAGCACCTGCAATCGCCTGGCTCCGGGGGGATCAGTCCGGTTGAGCAACAGGCAGAACATGATCAGCTCAAGACTCTGGTCGATCTTGCCGCGCAGCAGTTGCCGCCTGACAAGCGGCGGGCCACTGAGCTGCGTCTGCAGGGCTTGACGGTCGCCGAAATCGCGCGTTTGACTGGCTGGGGTTCGGCCAAGACGCGCAATCTCGTCTATCGTGGTCTGGCGGAATTGCGCATTGAACTGACACATCGAGGGATTGACCTTGAAAATAACTGATGCACAGTTGTTCAATCTGCCGGGGCAAACGCCCGACATCCACCCGGATGCCGAGCAGCTCGCACTGTTGCTCGAACCTGCCATTGATCCTGTCGAACGCGAGCGACTTCTGGATCATTTGGCAAACTGCGCAAGCTGTGCCGCTGCCATGCAACTCGTCATGGAACTTGAGAACGAAACGAGCACATTGAGTGAAGCGCTGACCATTGCACCGCAAGCAACCGATAGACAGCGGAACCGCTGGCTGTTTCCACTTGCGACAGCCGCAAGTCTGTTCGCCTGCGCGCTGCTCATCACCAGCCTGCTACCAGGCCGACACGATCAGAACCTGCAGACTGTTCGCGGCAGTAGCGTGCAACTGCAACCCGCTCTCGGGCAAGTACTGACACGGCAGCCTGAAACACTGGCCTGGCAATCCACATTTGAGGTACCGGTCTATGTCTTGTTGATGGACGGGACTGCACGCGAGCTCTGGCAATCCGAACCGTCTGAACTGTCATCGCTCTCGGTTCCTGCCAATCTCGATCTGCAGCCTGGCACCTACTTCTGGCAACTCCAGGACAGTCGGCACACCGTCGTGGCCGGCCCTTACTGGTTTAAAATCGAATGAAGATAGCAGACTCACTGCGGTGCCTGGTCGTCCTGCTGGTGGTGATAGCAAACAGTGCCGCTGCCCTGGCAAACGACATCGATGCTCAGTTGGAGGAGGCCAGAGCCCTCCTGAAGCGCTCTCAAGTCGAACAGGCTGAAGCCATCTACACCCAGCTCCACGGTTCAACCAACGGCAGTCCGGAACAACGCGCCGATATACTGGCTGGACTGGCCACCATCGCCGACATGCAGCGAGACAACGCAGCGCTTGAGTCTTATGCCGAGCAGGCACTGGCGCACGCCCAGCAACACAGTGGACTGGACAAGCAGCACGCACACGCCCTGCTGCTGCTGGGTATTCATTCGGCGAACATCGATGATGAACCCGAATCAACTCGCCACTATCTTCAGGCTCTCAAGATCACAGAGTCGCTGCCACCCGAGCAGAGCATCTTGCCCGATGTCCTGATCAATCTTGCAATCAACAGCACGATCCGAGACGACTTTGCAGCTGCCGAACAGCTGCTGCTCGAAGCACTCGACACAGTCAGAGCTGGCCCCAATGCAGCCAGCACAGAGACAAGAATTCTCGCGAATCTGGCCTATGTATATGGCACACGCAATGAAATTACCCGAGCGCGGGATGTCTATCAGGAGATTGTGGACATCGCTCGTGAGGAAGAACCCGATTCACTGGTGCTGGCAAACCGATTGAGCAATCTGGGCTCGATGGAGCGAAGCGCCGGCAATATCGATGCCGCCTCAACCGCGCTTGCAGAAGCACTGGACATACAGTCACGACTGGCGCCAGACAGTCTCGACATCGCACGTACCTACTATGCGCTGGGCGAGATCGCTGAATCGCAGGGGCAGCTCGAACCTGCGCTGGATCACTATCAACACTCACTGACGCTCGCACGGGCCGCAACAAACGGTGCGCAAATCACCTATCCACTGCGCGGCGTGTCCGGTGTGCTGATCAAGTTGCAGCGCTATGACGACGCCTTGCCTCTCCTTGCTGAGGCAGTCGATCGCGCCGCCGCACACACACCAGTCGGCACGCAGCATGCCCGATCTCTTGGCAAGCTGGGTGTATTGCATGAACAGCGCGGTGATGTCCAGAGCGCGATCGCCGCACTTGAACAGGCCGTGGAGATACTCGAAATCCAGTACAGCCTGCTCGGTGGCTCGGCGATTACCCTGGCCGAGTTTTCCGATCAGTTCGAAACGATCTATGCCACCCTGGCCGAACTGTATTTGCGCACTGATGCAAACGAAAAGGCGCTGATGATTCTGGAGCGCTATCGGGAACGCGCGTTGTTGATCAATCTTGATCTGACCGATGCGGCTCGAGCTCGAGAAACACCAGAGCAACAGGCGTTGCGCGCAACGTCCAGTAAGCTGTTCAAACAACTTGAACAGACCGGCGAGACCGACCCCGAACGAGAATTCCTGCGCTCTCGCCTGCAACTGTTGCAGCAGAATCTGAATCCATCCCGCAGCAGCAATGGAACAGCCATCAAGGCCAGGGCGCTCGAAGTGGCGCAGAAGCAACTGAGGGCACAAGATCGTATCCTGTTTTTCAATATCGCTGAGGATCGTCAGGTGGTCTTCCTGATCAGCGCCGATGACGTCCATGTGACTGATCTCAATGTGTCCGAGCAGCAGTTGGATGACCAGGTCAGACGAATGCGGACGCTGCTGCAAACACCGGCGAGCTCGGAGCAGAACCTCGAGGCTGTCAGCAGTGAACTGTATCGCATGCTGATTTCACCATTGAGCGACAATCTGCCCGAACATGGCCGCCTGTTCGTGATTCCCCACAAGATGCTGCACTTGCTGCCGTTCAGCTCACTGTACGATCCCGAAAGGCAGCAATATCTGTTGCAGAACCATGACATCGTCCAGACCGGCTCGCTGAGTTCGATCACCAGTGACCAGCAGACCTCAACCAGGACGTCCCCCCTGTTTGCAGGATTTGCCTATTCTGGCAATGATCAGTCGACGGATGTACGTGGCCAACCCCTGGGCCAACTTCTCGGCGCAGAACAGGAAGTCCAGAGTGCTGCTGACGCGCTGGCGATTCCGAGCAGGCTGTTTACCGGCAAGACCGCTCTGAAGTCCCATATGAGCGATGCGGCACTGGCCAGTATTCTGCACTTTGCTACCCACGCAGTCATCGACATGGACTCGCCTCGCGACTCTTATCTGTTGCTTGCGCCGGAAGATGAGGATGGCGGTCAATTGAGCCTCTGGCAGATTGCCAACGGCCCCAGACTCAGCGCCGATCTGGTTGTGCTGTCGGCTTGCAGCACCGCAGTTGGACCCAGCTATGCCGGTGAAGGTGTGTTGGGCTTAAGCAAGGCCTTTTCTCTGGCGGGTGCCACCGGTGTTGCGGCATCGCTATGGCCCGTAGCCGATGATTCGACCAAGGTATTGATGCAACAGTTCTACAAAGGTCTTGCTGACGATACGCCTGCTGCATCAGCCTTGCGACAGGCTCAACTGCAGTTGTTGAATGACGGGCCGGGCTGGCTGGCTCGGACAATTCTGGGGCAGCGGGACTTCAGCCATCCCTACTACTGGGCGCCGTTCATCATCAACCGGCTCTGAAGCCAGCGGGCATCGACCGTGGTGTCCTGGCTCTCAAGACCAACCCTCAGACTTGCATCACGCCGACCCTGGTCCCAGACCGAGACCACCACATTGACACAGGCTCCGAGACGTCCAGCGTGATGCTTCTCGCATCGCTGCACAGCTCACCCCTCCAGCCTGCGCACTCCACCACCGAAAAAGGTCGGCTGAGACACTTCAACCAGGCCATGCGTCTCTCTAACTGAGCCTGACTTCAGCTCGCAGCTGAACAGGCATCAACGATGGAGAACAGCATGACGGGACAATCGAGGATGATCGTGAAAGTAGCGGACCGGCGATGGCAAGGCATCAGAGGACCGCGCTGCTCTTGGTTCTGGCCGACCCTGGCACTGCTGCTGGTCACTCCAATCGCCTTTGGAATGAGTGTCACGATGAACAGCAGTGTCGTGGCCGGTGGTGGCGGTGTCTCGACATCGGGCAGCTATCGCCTGACTGGCACGGTAGGGCAGCCTGTGATTGATGTGTCCCAGGACGGCGGCCTCGTACTCTACAGCGGCTTGCACCATCCCTTGCTGGCAGACACCGGACCGCAGGTAATCTTTATCGATCAGTTCGAATCGAACCCAGAGCCATGAGCAGATTCTCCTGGTTGCTGTGGCTGGTGGTGCTTGTCCTCCCTGTTGGGGTGTCGGCTCAGTCCAGTGCGTTCACCTATCAGGGCTCACTGTTCGATCAAGGTCAGCCGAGCAACGGCAGTCTTGATTTCAGATTCCGCTTGTGGGACGCCGAGTCTGGCGGTACCCAGGTTGCAGCACCGGTGGAGATACCCGCGGTGGCGGTCAACAACGGGCGATTGAGCGTACTTCTGGATTTCGGCCTGACCGCATTCAATGGCGCAGATCGCTGGCTGGAAATCATCATTCTAGACCCTGCAGGCGATATCGTCCTGTCACCTCGCCAGGCAATCACTGCGACACCATATGCCTTTCGCGCTGTGACGCAGGATGCACAGAGCAGCCCGGTACTACTCTCCGGACTGCCGTCAACCAGCAGTGTTCTGATTGCCTTGTCCGGGCTGCCAGCGGGTACGGCCATCACGCTTGCAGCACCCCTTGAATTCAGCCAGACTTTCAATCCCGCGACTGGCCAATATGGATCATCGGCACAGGCAGAGGCACTCACACTGCGCCGGATGGTCGGTGCCGATTCTTCTTGGCGAGATGCAGCTGCCAACGCGCAGAGTGGCCTCGGTGTCGAGTTAAGCCTGTTGCTGCCAGAGGGCAGCGTTCAATGGCAGATCGGCGATGCGCTGGCCACTGGCTGGGGTCTTGCGGTCGCAGATGACGGTCGGCCTGTTGAACAATTGACCCTGGCATTCAATGCGGCAAATTTCAGCCGCACCGTCGTCGGAAACCTCACTCCTGCCCCCCCGCCCGGTCTAGGGCTGGCACGCGGCTTCGAATCCGGCTTTGATCCAGGTGACGAGTACCGAGTGGTCATTGATGGGCTGAACGTGGCGGATTACCGCATTGCAAGTGATCTGCTCGAATCAGGTACCGCAACGACTGACCTGGTTGTGCGCCAGAACCCGACTGCCAATGAAACACTGGTCGACTGGTTTGTCAGCCGACGTGTGCGCAGCTTCGAGTTGCAATTGCAGTCTGCTGCGCCTGGTTCAATCACGCTGACTGCGGGCAGCTCGGCGGGCGCCATCCGCTATCGCCTGCGGCTGGCAGACGACGGTCTGCCCATCGAGGAGGTGGAGATTCTCTACCGACCATGAACGACTATTGGAGTACCGATCAATGAACGCGATCACATCACAAGGCCACCAGCCGCAGTCTGCCGGGCGCAATGTTCGGTCAATCCGTCGATTCACCGTTGCATGGGCCGTTGTCGTGCTGATGTTCAATGGACCGACTCTGGCTCAAACGCTGCCCACCAATCTGGTCAGTCAGAGCTACAGCGGAGAGACCGCCAACGGCGAGAGCCGACTGGGTGCCATCAGTGGAACCGGCTTCGACGCGGTCTTCACCAGCACAGCGACCAACCTGATCGCAGGTGAGGTGGCCAATCCTGCCTTCAGTCGTATCTACCTGCATCGCCAGAGCGCCTTGCTGCGGCTGAGGTCAATCAGCCGCGGTCTGGGTGCTGCAGCGAATGGTGATTCTCGCGACCCCTCTCTGAGCAGGGACGCCCAGCATGTGGTCTTTGCTTCGGATGCCAGCAATCTGATCAGCAACGACAACAATCAGGTTGCCGATATCTTCGCGGTCTTCGCCGACAGCTTTGCCACCCAGCCTCCGGATCCTGCACTCACGGTTCGGCTGTCGACCAATGAATTTGGCGATGCGCCGGACGGCAGTAGTCGCAACCCGGTGATTAGCGGCAACGGGCGTCATGTGCTGTTTGAAAGTCGCGCAACCAACCTTGACCCGGGATCTGGGATCAGTAGAAATCACTACGATCTGTTTGTTGTCGATCGTGACACAGATCGCAATGGCACGTTCGACGACGCAGGCACTCTGCGACCTGTACGCATCGTGCAGTTCGAAACTGGATTGGCAAATCCTGGTGCGTTCCGAGGCTATGACCTGTCTGAGGACGGGCGGTATGTTGTGTTTTCCACGGCGTTTTCTGGGGTGACAGCAGACCCGGTCACCGCCAGCTACAACCTCTATTTCCATGATCGGGACACCGATGTAAACGGCATCTTTGACGAACCCGGTGCGATAGAAACCACCTTGCTCAGCCGCGATATGCCCAACGGCATTGCCCTGTCACTGGACGCAGAGTATCCCGAGATCGATGCCGACAGTCTGAGAGTGGTCTTCCATTCTCGCGCGCCTGAAATTCAGACCGTCTGCGCTTCGGGCGCAGACTGTTCGATCTTCATTCTCGACATCCCTGCAAATGGGCCGGACATCCGCCTGCCCGAGTCGGCAACCTTGCTGCGGGGCCTGGCTGGGAGCGCCGGGCGCAATGCTCGGCTGAATCGAAATGGTTCACTACTCACCTATACCAGTGCTTTGGAGCCGGTGGAACTGCGTCTGCACAATATTCTGGCGGCGACCGAAACTCCGCTTTGTCTCAGCCAGACCCAGCGCCGCGCCAATCGTGGCTGTGGCTTTGCCCTGGCAGGTCAAAGCGCACAGTTTGTGGCGCTGGAATCGATATCGAGCAACCTGGTGCCGCTGGACGTCAATGCACGATCGGATGTCTTCATTCGCGATACCATTGCCACAGTGCCGCCGATCCCAGCTTCCACCGCCTGTGATGATCAGATCGACAACGACGGCAATAACCTGATCGACCTGGAAGACCCGGGTTGTTTCGCCCCCGAAGATAACGATGAAGCAGTGGGTGACATCGTGAAACTGGTCCCAGTGTCGCCTGCGGCCAGCCGCATTGGGGCCTACACCGTCATCGATCAGCAGGGTCGTCCAGGCGAAAGTCCTGATTTTGCACTGAGTCCCGACGGCTTGCGACAGGCGGCCTATTCAACGGCTGGCTTTGCCGACGGAGTTCTCCCTATTGACGAATTGAGAACCAGTCTGTTTGATCCATTTGCAGGGAGAACGACGGTAGTGGGCCGTGGAATCAAACCCAGCATTGCAGCGGACTCGCAGAACCGATTGCATCTGTCCTACGGTGCCACCACAACTTCTCTCGCCTACACGGTTGACAACATGTCGCCGCCTCAAGTGTTGTCGTTCAGTTGTACGTCCTTGACTGGTTATTTTCATACCCTGTTGCTGAGCAGCACTGATGCACCAATCATTCCAAACTGGGATGTCTGCAGCAATGATATCAAGATCTGGCGACCGGGGATCTCCACCACAGTTATCGCAACGCCACAGCTGGACAACTTCGGACCCATCGATGCCGCGATCAGTCTCAATGACGAGTACATTCTGGCCTACAACGACAATCGGTCAGATGGAACCTTGCCAGATGAGCTGGTGCTCGCGCGGCTGAACAGTTTGGATCAGGTTCTTGCACAACAGCGCGAGAGTGTTCCTCAGAATCCAGTCAGCCTCGACGTGCGCACCGATGCCTCCGGTGCGGGCCATGTTGCCTACACCGGCAACATCAGCATTGAATTGAGCACAGGAACGGCTCTGGACCCTGCATTGGTCTACTTCAGGGAAAGCGGAGGTGTCTGGCTGAGAGAAGAATTGCTTCTGACCGAACCAGAAGCGAAGTATCTGGTCCAGTTGCGTTTTGCGACCGATGGCTTGACGCCCATTTTTGTCCTGAGCTCCAGTTCACTCAGCACCGCAGGCGAATCACGGATTCGGCAATTCACGTTTTCAAACGGCGAATTTGACGAGCTCCAATCGCTGGACGTGCCGGGCGGGATCGACCAGATTGCACTGGATCAAAGCCCTGATGGCAGTCTTGAGTTCGTCTATCAGTCCGTATCTGATGGCAACATTGCTCACGCTGACCCAGAGTCGCCCGCCTGGATTTCTGACACGGTGTCCACCGCTGCGTTTACCGACTTTCGCGATCTTGGCCTGATCGGTCAGCCCACTCTGTTCAGCGATCTGCCAACTGTGTTGACCTTCACGGCTCCGAGTCTCGGTGCTGCAGGTGAATTGATCCTGCACCAGCGCGATCTGGACACCGCTCAGTGGCAGTCACAGATCTTCGGTCCTGCGCTTGTGCAAGACGCGGTTGACCTGTCCGAGAGTGGCCAGATGCTGGTGCAGGTTCGCAATGCTGATGGCAGGATGGTCTATTACGAACAGACACAACCCGGTGTCTGGACTGTGAGCACCGTGGTCACTTTGACCGGTTTCGACACCATAGATCACGTGCATGTGACGGGGAACCCTGCCGGCCGGGTCGTCGTGTACGGCATCCTGCGGACCGGTGACGGAAATTCGGGCGATGTTCTGGTCGCCTATACTCGCAGTGACCGAAACGCGCCATGGCAGCAGTTTCCCTATTCCGGAACGCCAGTCACCAGCATCACCGAAGCGCAAGCGCGAGGCTCTTACGTGGCCTATGTCGATGGCAATCAGAACAATTTGCTTCTGGCTCGATTTGATCGCAATACAGGTCAATGGTCAAACGAGCTGGTGGATACCGATGTTTCTCCAACCAACACCGGCAAGACCGTTTCCCTGCAGATCACCCAATGGATCAGATCCGCAGATGGGGTGCTGGGTGACGCGCCAACCATTGTCTACAGGAATGGCATGCGTGATCGAATTCGCTATGCCATGCGAGCCAATGGCTGGCGTATTTGGGAGTTTGAAGAGACGATGCCGGCTGGTGTGAGTATCGAGGGGCTTGATCATCTACTGATCAACGACTCTCGTTTGCGTCCCCTGATTGCTGCTCGGCTGAGTGATGACAGCGTGGTGTCCTACCATCGTGCAGGAGGCGCATCGGCAGATGATGCTGATGCCATTGCGTTCGAGCGGGAACTGATTGCAGGCGATGGTAGCGATGGCGGCGGGCTGGGCCTGATCCGCGTTGCGCAGTCCGCTGCAACCAATGTGGCCTACAGCAGCGCAGGCAAGGCGACCCGGCTGACGGTAGGCAAACTGGCGACAGGACTTCCCACAGCAAACCCAGCCTATGCACCGACGCCAGTGGGCGACGCTCGATCAAAAGCCTATGGCGATCTTGCCTCAACCATGTGCATCTGTTTCATCGGTTCACTCTTTGGGTCCACACCTTTGGACGACTATTGCGGCCAGCCGGAACCGGGCCGGGTTGAATCACTCGCCCTGCCTCAGGGCAACTCCAACGTGCCCGTTTCAGATGAAGAAGTTCTCGGCCAGTGGGGCATCCTCTTCAACCGCACCGCTGCGGGCCAACGGTACATCGACTTCTATGCCCGGGACTATTCCAAGATTGCCCGCCTGGCAGGCCAGGACCCGGGCTTGCTGATCGACGGGGTGGCTACGCTGCAGAACTTCATGCCCGGCATCAGGGCCATGGTCGATGGCTACGGCGACCAGGTGTTCCTGACCCAGCAGATGATTGATGACGGGCTGGACATCTGGCAGCGTCTGGCCGATCGCGATGACGGAACGCTGTCTGCATTCATCCAGACCGAATTGGCACTGTCAAACAACATGCAGGATTTCGTCGGCCTGACGTTCGACCAATGGGGCACGATGATCGGCCTGCAGGTGGGTGCTGTGGGTGGGGGTGATGACATTTTTGCCGATTCCTTCGAAGAATAGAAAGACAGGCTGCCTGAGACACTTCTGCCTGATCCTGCGTCTCTTTCATTGACCCCAATCAACAGCCCGGGCGGCTGGATTCATGTCAAGCAGGGAGAACACCATGGCAGATCAGGCAAGGACATTCGAGATCAATCTGAATGCAGGCGAACCGAGTTCCCTCACCAGAGGGCAACTTAGCGAGTTCGGGCGAGGCTCCGAAGTCATCAGCATCGACTGTCCAGATCGGGGTCTGGTCTCTGGTCAATGGCTGTTGCATGCCTGTATGTTCCTCGCCCTTTGCCTGTTGACGGCCCTTCCCGCTGCTGCTGACTGGCCGCCACAGGTACCCGATGCGTGGACGCTCAGCGTTCGCGAAACCGCCAATGTCGGGCGGGTCGACGAGATAGTCACCACCGGCATACCAGTACCACGGGCGTTGGGGATCACCGATCCTGCGACACTGACCGTGGTCAATGACACGGGCATTCCGGTGCCAGCAAACCTGGAGGTCCGGGCACGCTGGCATGCGGCTCTGGACGATATTTCTGCGCCAATTCAATGGTTACTGGTGTCGTTTCCGGTCACCGTCGGCGCTGCTGAAGTGGCAACGTTTCGGATCATTCGAGATGGTTCTGCCGGCACCAATCCAGCCCCTTCTGTCTCGCTCTCGATCACACGCAGCGGCAATCAGGTCACTGTCGGTACCGGGTCCGCAACCTTCGTTCTGGGCACCACCGCGACCGCATTGATCGACAGCGCCACGCCCTCGGGCGGCAGTGCGGTGATCTCCGGCAGCGCTCTGGGTCTTGTGGTCGACAACAACGCGGCGAGTCATCCGACGGTCCGCGAGGTGATCATCGAGCGGCAGGACACGCTGCAGGCCGTGGTCCGAGTCGAGGGTGCCTTTGATGCACCCTCGGTTGGCGGCGGCGCAATTGCCAGCTCGCGCCGCTATGTCTTTCGGGCAGGCTCGCCGACCGTCGAGGTGCAGCAGACTGTGACCTGGGAAGGTGACCGCTGCGGACTTGGCAACCTGTCATGCAATGGCAGCCCCAATGGACGACTGGTCGATCGCTGGCGCAATCAGCTCGATTATGCGGTCGGCAGCAATGAGAGCGTCAGACTGGTTGCGGCCAGAGCGGACGGAAGCGCAACCACAGCCAGAGCGAACGGTCAGGCTGCGTGGGTCCGACAGCTGCGCCGCAAAACACGGCTCGATCCACTGGTTTCAGAATGGCAACTGCCAGGCAGCAGTGTCGCCTCCGGCACTGCTGCCGATGGCGCCAGCCTGAGCCTCAGTGGCAGTACTGGCTCAATCGCCATGTCTGTCGATCGCATGCATCGTTACGAGCCACAGGCCCTGCGCGTCACCAGCACCGATCAGTTGGCCATCGATCTGGCGGATGACGGCTTCTGGCTGGGTGCGCGTCAGGGTGCCTTCGCACGCTTCGCCATCGGTGTCTGGTCCAGCGATCCCGGCGCGGCCAGTGTGGAGCGCCAGGTCTGGGCACAACTCAATCATCCACTGATGGCCTGGGCTGATCCAGAGTGGTTTGCTGCCTCGCAAGCCGTCCCGGAGTTTCCGGTTGGAGCACTCGAGCCCAGCATCGCCGGCTATGACACCCTGATTGATAACGTCATCAACACCACTTACAGCGCTCTGGACAGTCGCGGTTTGGCAGGGCTGATGACCTTTGGTCTGTATCCGCGTATTTGGGGATCGCCACTGTACAGCGATGAAATCGATTGCTTCGGCAACGACGTCACGCCTGGCACCACTTGGGACAACCCGTATTGGTGTGCCTTGTGGACCGATTATCATGATACCGGTGTCACCGTGCCGCTGTGGGTCATGCGCACCGGCGATGTCGAACATCTCCACGAACTGGCGTTTCCTGCCGCACGTCGCATGCTGTTTACTCAGATTATGCAGTGCGCTCCAGATGACGGCTATTTCTATTGCGGTCAGGTGCCCAGCGGCTACGGTGGCTACCGAGCCGACAACAACGGCAGCCATGCCTATCTGAAGAATCTGATGGTCTACTACTGGCTGACGGGCGACGAGTCGGTGATTCGCGCAATCGAACCCGGTGCTGCGACCATGCGGGCCTTCATGTGCCCAAGTCGCGCCGGTGACCCTCTGGGCCCAGTTTGTGCTGACAGCGCCGTTCCCAATGACCCATGGGCAGCAGTGAACGGTCGATCGGCCGTCCAGTGGCAACGTATATTTCGCTTTCTCGGCATCGCCACCGAAGCCAGCTACCTGGACGATTGGCAAAGCGCGCTGGGCCGTTGGCTGACGCTCTACTATGCCCAACCGTCATCGAATGGCCAGGCCTACAGCCTGTCTTCAAATTTCAACGGAAACCTGACTACACAGTGGCTCGACAGCCCAGGCACCTACTGGAGCGATCAGCTGTGGATGCTGTCGTTCTATGACTACGACGCCCTGTGGCGCTATCGACTGGACAGCAACGACACGCCATTGGGCAATCCCGCTGTTGATCCCAGTGCCGTCATAACGGCCTGGGGCCAGACGCTCCAGCGGACCGCCACCCTCGATCCTCAATGGAACGATGGCACGCCAGATGCGCCCTGGCCCAACGAAGTCAGATACAGCTGGAGCGGCCCGCGAGTTGGCGGCAGTCTCGACAACCTGAACCATGACATCGATGGCGACGGTGACGGGATTCCCTGTGAAATCTGTGGTGACGATGACGGCGGCGCCTGCTTCGACCTGTGTCTGTACGACACCGGCAAGTCGGCACTATCGGGCGTGTTGTGGCGCGCAGCTGACAGCAGCGGTGATTTGGGCATGCGCGATCTGGCGTCACGTTTTACCGTCTTCGGGGTCAATGCAGCTCAGGGTGACATGCAGCCGCTCTCCAAAACCATGGGGCTGTACCTCGGACAACTGCATCAGGCTGTGGCGCGGATGAGTCTGGTGCAGTCATCCGAATTGTTCAGCGACGGTTTCGAGCAGGGCATCCCTTGACCGCAGGCAACAGCATGCAGCCACGGAAAGGGCCTGCCGGACGCTGGCGGGAACGACCGGAATCACGCTTGATCAGCGCAAGTTCCGGATTCGTGAAGCAGCTCGACAAATAGAAATGAATCCTGCGTTATTATTGAATGGGGCAAAGCTGGGACAGGCATGAAATACCATCCGTGCGCGGCCCGGTGGCGCTCGTGCCTAAAGAGGCCAACGCTGGCAAAAGCGGGGCAGGAGGCTATTCGATTTGCCCCGACAGTGGAAAATTGGTTGAGATTCCGCCTGTAACCGGTGCTAAACGTCAGCGCTGGACGGCTTCGGATACCGCTGGAAATCAGGAAATAGGCCGCTTATGCTTCCTATACGCAGCGTGGTTGCCCCTGATTCATGCTGCTACGCAATTGGTTTCAAAGTTCATCGGTTCAGATGGTGGCGCTGGAATAGCCGCACGGCAGTCCTTGGCTCGCCCGCTCTACACTCCAAATTCTTTACTGCCAGAAATGAGTGAGAGGATGTTAGAAACGGTCGCGCTTTATGCTGGAGAGTGCATCCGAAACATTAGTTATCTTCAGCCGGCAGGCCACACTGTTTTGGACCTGGCCGGTCCGCAATAAGTAATCAAGCCCGTGGTGTGTTGATCAACCGCTGTCGGTTCAGAGGGCGAAAGCTACGCGGCCTGGCCAATGGTTTACGGGTAAGCAGACGCCCGGCTAAGAAAACTCGGAACGGCAGATGACGACCTGAAACCGCAATCTGTACCTGAATAAGCCGAAGCGTTTTACCCATGCTTTGTTCCCTGTTTTCATTGGCGCAGTCAACAACGATGCGAGACTTGGTAGTTGGAAGGCCAGATCGTTCAATTAGGAACCTCTTGCGTGGTTGAATTTACCGCGTCGATCATCAATGACGTGCTACTCGTGGCCGGAGGTCGCACGCACGAGACTATTGCACGGATGTCCTCTATTGCGTGAACATTTCACGAGTGAAATAGGTGCACATTGCCAGAGCGTGAACGTTAGATATGCTGAATGGTGCGACGATCGATTCATTGTCCATGTAACGAAACAGCCAGGAGTTTTCCCAATGCACATACACACAATTGCCACGCTGCTTGCGGGTTCCATGGTGGCGGGCGCCGCACTGGCCCAGCCGCAAATGGTGCGGGACATCTGGCCCGGGCCGGATGGTCAGTCGCAGCTCGACGGCATCGTCAACGATGGCCAGTTCTTTTTCCGCGCCGACAACGGCACCGACGGCACGGAGCCGTGGATCAGCGACGGCACGGCCGGGGGCACGCAGCAGCTGGCTGACCTGCGACCGGGGCCCGATGGATCGTTCCCCACGTTCCGCGGCAGCCTGAGCAGCACGGTCTTTTTCAACGCCTTCGACGACGCGGCGGGCAGCGAAATATGGTCCGTTGCGGCTTTTCCCGGAATCCCGGTGGTTTTTGATATCCGCCCCGGCCAGGCAAGCTCCAGCCCTTCCTGGCTTGGCATCGTCGGCGGCAGGGTGCTGGTGACCGCGTCAGACAACAACGGCGAGCGCGAGATCTGGTGGGTCAACTCCGGCAGCGGCCCGGTACCTTATGTAGATATCAACGGCGCTCAGGGCAGCTCCAACGCGACTGCCTTAACGCCGATCGGCCCCAACTCGGCGTTGCTCGTAGCCAAACCGCTTAACCCCCCGTCAATTGGCAACCGCCCCCATCGCCTGGTCGAAGATGTGGCCACGGAAATCCTCGGCCCCAACGACGTCCGATTGACCTTCAGTAACGGTTACTGGCAGGTGCCTGGCGGATGGCTGTTCATGGCAAACGCCGAGGGCGAAGCTGACGGATCTGAGCCCTGGCTCCTGCCCAACGGCAGCGACGTGGCCCAGCAGGTGCGAGACATCAATCCGGGCAACGCCAGTGGCTACCCCAGCTCCCTGCTTCTTACCGGTGACCCGATCAACGGTGTGGTGTATTTCGCCGGCCAAACCGTCGATGAGGGCATTGAACCATGGCGCAGCGACGGCACCAGCGGCGGAACTTTCATTATTGCCGACGTTGCCCCGGGCAACCTGGACTCCGCTCCGGAAAAGTTTGTGGAATTTGATGGCCACGTGTATTTCGGCGGACAGTCGCCGAATGGCCCTCAGCTCTGGCGGGTATCCGGCAGCACCGCAGAGCTGGTAGCAACGATCAGCAGCGACCCCAATGGCGCTGCGCCCCGGCCGTGGCTGGTCTTTGACAACCACCTGATCTTTCGCGCAGAAACGTCTGAGCATGGGTTCGAGTGGTGGGCGGCCAACGGCACTATAGGCGGCGTGGCGCTGATCAGCGACATCAATCCAGGCGCCGCGGACGGCTCACCGCGAGGAAAATCATGGGTGGTCAACGATACGCTCCTGTTTGAAGCGGATAACGGCGTTGACGGCCGAGAGCTTTGGAAACTGGATTCGGGCTTTCTGGAGTCGCTGTTTACGTTGATTTTCTTAGACTCATTCGAGTGCCTGCCGGCCATTTGCCCCTAATCTTTTGTTCGCCTGGTGGCTGCCAGGGCGTCTCTGAAACTGGGGAGGTCTGGACCTCGTCGATCACAGTGCGCTTGAATCACCGAACCGGTGGACGTGCAACGCGCAGGCGACGCAATGGCGATAGGAACATTACCGGTCGCCAGGAGCTGAGGTACGGTCAGCCGTTTGGCCTAATAATGATCTTACCCTTGCGCTTGCTGCCGGTGCGTTGCTGGTGCGCGTAGGCGTCGAGGAATTCGTCCAGCGTGTAGGTGCCGGCAATAGCGACGCGCAGTTCACCGCAGGCGATTAGGCCAGCCAGCCGCTGTTAAGTAAGGCAACGACGAAGGAAACGACGAAGGACATCCAGCAACTGAAAACTCTTCGTATGCCGTCTGATGCCGATACGGAATAGCGACCTGACGTCGTTTGCGTTGGCCTTTTCGGGGCCGAGAAAGGTGTCAGAAGCTTGAAGAACGGCTTATGGCTGCTAAAGGCGCACGCCAACTCGCCAGTCGACTGACTGGCGGGGCGAGATTGGAGTTGGGGATTGGGCTATTCGGTCACAGACCGAAGAGCAATATTCTTCCTTTTCGTGATTCACCAGCGAAGCGCTGGTGAATTGGCGTGGCCGCGAATTAAGCATCAGGCCAAAATCCCAATTTTCCCGTGAATTCGGCGATCAGGCGCTCCCAGCAATGGCCGCTGCCACCAAATGGATTCGGAAGTAGGAAAAATCCGGAGATGGTAGCGCTTTTCGTGGAATGCCTGGATGTCCTCTTTTGCTAGCGGGCATCAACGTTGGCCGACAATCAGATTATCTGCGGCGGGGAAGTTGCTGTCGTCGGGCGCTTCGATGGAGATGCTCACGATCGGCACTTTCGTGATAAATCCGGCGAAGCCGTCAACCGAGGAGGGGCTAACGGCAATTTCAGTGCCGTCATCCAGGCTCAGGATGATGTCATTACCCGTCGCGCCGAAGAACGAATCAACGGCCCAGAAGTTGCCACCGATTGCGGTCACTGGTACCCCGGTCAGGGTAATCACCAGGGCGTCGGTGCCATTGTTCGTGGACAGGAACCCGTTGCCGTTGAACAGGATATTCGAGCCAGACCCGGCTGCCGTCACCTCATAGGTGAAGCTGCCATCGGTGCGCTGCAACAAGGTCCCGGCGGGTCCTTGCGTAATATCGTCGTAGGGATCGGCGAAAAAGCCGTCCTGAACGTTTTCGAGGAACGTTTCCCGGTCGGTATAGAAGTCCGGCAGACTGATGGTCGAGTCGTTCTCAAATCGTGAGGAGAACATGCAATCCGCGGGCGGGATTAGCGCTGCTTCGCCGAACGTCACCGTGATTGTGCTTTCCGCGCTTGTGCAGGAGGATGACCCGCCGGGCGCCAGGGTATCGGGGGTGCCTTGCAGCAGCGGATAGACGTAGGTGCCGGGTGTGATCCCGAGATCGTCAAACGTGGCATCGGCGAAAAATATGGTGGCCGAGAGCGCGGTGCCGCTGATGTAGCCATCGGGCAGAAAGATGGCAGGGACCTCGATGATTCCGTCATCAGTGAATATCAAATCGCTGGTGAGCTGGAAGAAATCGCCGGACGCGCTGCTGGCCGCGCTCAATTCACCGGGGCCGAAGGTTGGGCCGACGGACAGCAGGTACGAGTCGATGCTTCCCGGCCCCAGACTGCTTGCGATGAAGGGTGACGCAGGTCGGATTCTTGCCCCCGGTTGTACGGAAACGCCCGTGGTCGCTCCGCTGACGGCGTTGGCAAGGTCGAGTGACCCGAATAGCGTGCCGGTCACGCCGTTGGCGGTTTCCTCGAAGGCAAAGATCAGGCCCGCGCTCGACCCGTTCGGCGTCTCGGCCAGGAGAGACCAGCTTCCGAGCCCACCTGTATCGCCGAAGCCGTTGTCGCTGATCGACAGCGTCCAGGTGCCAGCGATGTCGAGTCCTTCAAAGTTCGAGAGGCTTCCCAGGCTGTTGTAGTCCCCAGCCGGCAGCACGTCGCCCTCGAAGCCGATCTGGTCGTGGAAGCTGCCGCTGGTCGACTCGTCGTCGATGGTGTAGTTGCCGTTCAGGTC
>JGI12210J13797_11164503_pt1 | contig 18051 bp, 14 predicted proteins | sample ElkSlonscriptome_3_FD_13797 | JGI IMG/M metagenome (IMG submission 13797)
ATCGCCGACTTTTTTCAGCAAGATCGAATTGTGCTTGTACACCGAAACCAAGTTATTGGCGTGCTGGATTTGAATGACATTTCCTCCGTCTGATGTGAAGGAAGCCATAACTACCGTACCGTCCAGAATGGCTTTAATCGTTTCTCCTTCTTTGGCGGCGACGTCGATTCCGTAATGACCGACCGTTAAATCAAAGTCGGATGTAATGGTTCCGATGATGGGCGGAAAAAGTAGCGTTCCGGGCAGGCCGAGCGTCTCAGAAACAGATTGGGATTCTGAACTTAGAGCGTACCTCTCTTCCGATTCTATTTCTTGACGCAACAATGAATCTTGTGGCGAGGAAGAAAAATCCAAGTCTTCGTACTCTTCCGATACTCCTCCGAGGGCCATTTTTGAAGTGTCAGTTTCCACCTCATCATTCAAGATTCGCTGAATATTCTCAAAATACGAACTGTAAACAGCTTGTGCTTGCTCAAGAGAGTCCACTTTTACGGTGGCATTCAAGGCTCTAATCCTCGTCTGGGTATCGCTGTAGCCGGGAATGTATTCCTTTAAAGGAGTAAGCACTACGATTGAAACAACGATAATGGCTATTGATATAAATAAAAAAGCCACACCTGCAATCACGTTAAGTGGGGTTAAATAAGCCGAAAAACTTTCGTCAAAAGTGGCGTCATTCATGACTACCAATCTGTACTTACTTTTGAGCTTCCTTATAAGCTGCTTTCGACGCTCTTTCTTTGTTTGCTTCTTATCCATCTGCTAAGCGCAAATATCAGAATTCCTTTTATCAAACTCTCATTCAAAAAAATGCAATAATTTTGCAATAATCGTGTTTAACGACTATTCGGAAAAGGTAACCCGTGAATTCTATTCGACTACGTAAGTTTATACCCTTAATGATTTTGGCCTCAGCCCTTGCTCTGGCTGGCTGTTCGAAGAAAAAATCGGGCTTTACAAATAGACTTTACCACAATACAACGTCTCATTACAACTGGTATTTCAATGCCTCGGAAATTCTTCGATTGACGAAAGAACAAGTCTGGGCAAGCAAACAAGACGATTACTTGGAGCTTTTGCCAATTTATGTGATGCCTGGTGAGGAGGAACAGAAAAACCTCTATCCTCAAATGGACGAAATCATCGAGAAATGCAGCACGGTGATCGATCGACATAGCATGGAGATTAGCAAAAAGGAGCACAACAAGTGGATTGATGAATGCTACTTGATGATCGGCATCGCAAACTTCTACAAAGGTCAATACGCAAAAACGGAGGAAATGACCTCCTACGTGGCAAAAAAATACAAGGGACAAAGCTCGAGATTTGAGGCAGCCATTTGGCTAGCTCGGACCTATATAGAGCAGGAGCGATACGGGAAAGCAGCTACGGTATTAAGTGTGGTTGAAGACGATAACTCGAAAGAGAAGCCAAAAGATTTTGCCTGGAAACTGGAGGCTGTTAAGGCGCATTCAATGCTCAGACAGGACCGTTATAAAGATGCGCTTCCTTATTTAGAAGATGCATCAAACCAGTGCGAGGACAAACAAATGAAAGCTCGTTTGACCTATATCCTGGCTCAGGTTTACAATATCGAAGGAAGGAATGCCAACGCAATAAATGCTTATGTCGAAGTAGTCGACATGAAGCCCGATTACGAAATGGAATTTTACGCAAAGATTTCTCAGGCACTTGCTTTTGATCGAAAGCTCGATTCCAAAAAAATCAAGGACATGCTTCTCAAAATGGCTAATGACGAGAAGAATGAAGAATACTATGACCAAATATATTATGCTCTCGCAGATATAGAATTGGAGGAGCAAAATGTAATCCAAGGGGTTCAATATTTGAAAACATCCATCCGGAAAAGTGTCAATAATCCAATTCAAAAAGGAAAGAGTTATCTGCGATTGGCAGAGCTGAACTTTGTGGATCGGAATTATGTATTGGCAAAAAACTATTACGACAGCACCGCTACCATCCTTCCGCAAGATTATCCGAACTACAAGTCAATTGTGGCAAAAGCCAATTCGTTGAATGATTTGGTGGACAATCTTCAGATCGTCGAAACCAATGACAGTCTGATCGCCCTGGCATCACTCGATGCAAAGGAAAGGGATAAGCGCATTTTGACAATCATGGCTCAGATTGAGGCAGAGGCTGATCGAAAGCGGCAGGAAGAGCTGGATGCACTGGAAAGGCTGCAAAATCGACCAAATTTCTCGACGGGAGGTAGTTCAAGTTCGGGCCGAAAATGGTATTTCTACAATACCAATGCGCTGAGTTCCGGTTTCACAGAATTCAAAAGCCGTTGGGGAGACAGGCCGAACGAAGACAATTGGAGACGCTCGATGAAGACCGACCTTAATATGTCTGATCCATCACAAGGAGCGGGTACCGACAGCATAATGGCAGACATAGGGGCGGAGGAAGAGCAAAAGACACTGGAAGAATATTTAGATGAACTTCCTATTGGCGATGAGGCAATGGCAGCCGCTCACAATGAGATTATCGCCTCTTTGTACGAAATAGGAACCATCTACAAAGAACGACTGCAGGATGACGACAATGCCATCGAATCTTTTTTGAGAATTACCAATGAATACGACACAAGTGCCACGTCGCTGCCCGCTCATTACCAGCTCTACCGAATTTACGTGGAGAAAGAGGAGTCGGGTGGTTTTGTTGGAACAGGCTTTAGAGATAACTCTGAATACTATAAAAATGTGATTCTGGCAGATTATCCCGACAGCGAGTTTGCCAAACTTATTACGGACCCCGACTACATTACCGAGAAGAATCGAAATGTAGAAGAAGAAAGAAAAGAATACGAAGCAACTTATAAAAAGTACAGCAGAAGACAGTACAATGACGTGATGCTCGCGTGTAACACAGTCATTCGAGATGAGCCCAACAACAATTACTTATCAAAGTATTATTTAATCAAAGCCCTCACCATCGGTGCGCAAAAGCAACCCGAAGCCTACGAAAATCTGTTGCGAGAAATCATCTCCAAGTACCGAGGGACTGAAGAAGCCACAAAAGCTGCGGAATTATTAGGAGAACTAAACAAGCTCAAAGCCGAAATGGCTCGAGATGAAAAGAGGGATAATTCCGATGCTGATAAGAAAGATGACAATCCTGCGGCCGATGCCACTGAGGTGAATACCGATATGTATAAGTCAAAAGATGATTCCGAACATTTTTTCGCTTTAATTTTCCCAAAGGCAGAAGACAGCTCTACTGATCTCAAAGAAACGATAGCAGACTTCAATACGGCCTCCTTCAGAAACGCCAACTTAAGGATTACCAATAGCTTCATCGATCGGGATCATCAGATCATTATTGTCAGAAGTTTTGCGAATAAAGAAGAAGCCATGGATTACTTCAACGCTTTCTCCGTAAATAAATCAGCTCTTAAAGAAATTAACGAGAAAGGCTACCAAACCTTCGTAATCACGACGAAAAACTTTACTACGCTTTTCCGCAATAAAAATGCCGACGTTTACAAAGCCTTCTTTGAGCAAAATTACCTCTAAGTAGGCTACAACAAAGACATTATGTTTAAGAGTTCAAACCCAAAAGAAATGGCCAAGATGAGCGAATCTCAAACACCTGAAAAGTTGAACCGCATCGTATCGGGAACTACTATAGAAGGCGAAATAAAAACAGATAGCAACATCCGTATCGACGGCACGGTAAATGGCACCATTGCTGCAAAAGGTCGCTTGGTTGTGGGCGCTTCAGGCACCATAGAAGGCGATGTAATCTGTGAGAACGCCGACATAGAAGGAAAAATAGTCGGAAAAATTTCGGTGAATGGCCTGCTTAGCCTGAAATCTACAGCTCGACTGGAATGCGATATTACCACGAAGAAGTTGGCCATCGAGCCCGGTGCGGTTTTCACCGGAAACTGCACCATGGGAGGCGGAGTGATCAAAGAATTCAAAAACACCCCAAGTGAGCCGCAAGCCCAAAAACGACAGCAAGAAGAGTCCAAACAAGGACGAGGTTAACAGACCCGTAAACGACTTCTACAAATATTCGAGTATGGCCATTCAGATGGGGATCACCATCGCGGCAGCCGTCTACGGAGGTATCGCTCTCGATGAATGGCTTCAATTGAAAACACCTTGGTTCACCTTACTTCTTTCTCTTGCCGGAGTGGGTGCCGCAATATATATCGTAATCCGAACCACCTCCAAATGAAGCCTGCCAAGTCCAATAGTATTTTCACCAGAGATTTGCTCATTATTGTCGTTTTAGTTTGTGCAGGGGCGTGGGCTTCTGCCAATTTGCTGCTCGATCAGTCTGTACCGTTTTCTTTCTGGCTCTCTATCGCTATTTTGACCATCGCTTCTTTTTTCATTCACCGCTTTCTGGTGAATGCAAACAATAAGCGCCCGCAAATATTTGTGGCCAGCTTTATGGGCTCGCTTACCGCGAAATTATTCCTCTCCGCAATCATCCTCGTTCTCGTAGGTGTTTTGGACAAAGAGAACTTAAAATTCACCGCCATCGGATACCTTATTGGCTACATGCTTTTCCTCATCGCTGAGATTAAAAATCTCCTTCCACTCATACGCTCCTCATCGCACTGATTTACAGAGGTGTTGCAGAGGTTTTCAACAGGTGTTAAAAAAACCCCCTCTTTTATTTCATTCTCCATATTTAATCAATAGCTTTGCAGTCGATTTTTGAACGCCCTATTGCGCCGAAAACAGCCGACAATGCTGAAGAACACAGCCACTCGAAAAGCTCTTACGCAGAGCATCCTTTTTCTGACTTTTTTTGCTGGTTTAACGTTTGACGTCTTCGCTCAACACGAACACGATGAGCACGAGCACGAAAGTGAGTCTCACGCAGAAAATTCTCACTCCGAAGAAAGTACTTTCGACGCAGGAGAAATGATCATGCATCACATTGCCGATGCACACGAAATTCACATCATTGGCGATCTGGCCATCTATCTCCCCATCATTCTCTATACTGATGAAGGTTTCGAGGTTTTTTCAAGCTCTCATTTTTACCACAATGAGCACCACGGAGCTTACACCGACTCAACCGGAATAGAAGAAGGATATCACTATTACACCCACGATGATTTCGTGCTTTATCATGAGCATATCTATTATGCCAATAGCGGTGAAGCCCTTTCCGTAAACGCGGCTACCGGTGAAGCAACCAACGAAGCCGTAATTGACCTTTCCATCACAAAATCCGTGACCGGAGTTCTGTTGACTTGTCTCCTATTGCTTTTGATTTTTGGTTCAGTTGCTCGGTCATACAAGAAAAGAGCAGGTCAAGCTCCCAAAGGACTTCAATCGTTCATGGAACCTTTGATTCTCTTTATCCGAGATGAAGTAGCCATTCCATCAATAGGCAGTGCCGCAAAGGCGGAGAAGTTCATGCCGTTTTTACTGACGACCTTCTTTTTTATCTGGATCGCCAATATGCTTGGCCTCATTCCCTTCATCGGAGGATTTAACATTACAGGTACACTTTCGGTGACCATGGTATTGGCAGCCGTAGTCTTCATCATAATCACCGTAAACGGCAATAAACACTATTGGAGCCACATATTATGGCCTGCAGGTGTGCCGCTGCCAATTAAGTTTATTCTCGTTCCTATTGAATTTGCTTCCATCTTTATTAAGCCTTTGGTTTTAATGGTGCGACTTACGGCAAACATCACGGCGGGACACATTATTATTTTGGCATTCGTTTCCCTCGTTTTGATATTCGGTCAGCAAAGTGCTACTGCCGGATATGGAGTTGGTTTCGGAAGTGTTTTATTTATGATTTTCATGTTCTTCATTGAGTTGTTGGTTGCTTTTCTGCAAGCATACGTGTTCACCTTATTGGCAGCATTGTATTTCGGAGAAGCGAAGCAAGAAGGACATCATTAATTAAGGCAATTATTAACCCACATAAACACAAAAGCTAAATGGAATTATTAGCTATTATTTTGCAAGCAGCGGCAGATGCCGGATTCGCAGGAATCGGAGCAGGACTCGCAGCGATTGGAGCAGGTATGGGTATCGGTAGAATCGGTGCCTCAGCCCTTGAATCAATGGCTCGTCAGCCGGAAGCTACAGGAGACATCCGTGCAAACATGATTGTTGCGGCAGCACTTGTTGAAGGTGTTGCACTTTTCGCAGTAATCGTTTGTCTTTTGGTTGTTCTCTAAACAAACGAAGGTGAAGATGGCTCTGACGGTTGGTCAGGGCCCTTCATTCAATTTTAATTAAGAGCAAAAGATATGTTATCAATTAGTTGGGGAACAGTACTTTGGTCATCGATTGCATTTATAATCGTTGTCCTTATCCTAGCCAAGATGGCTTGGAAACCTATTTTGGCATCGATCCGCGAGCGAGAAGACTCGATCGATGATGCCCTTAAATCAGCAGAGAAAGCCAGACAGGATTTGGCCAATTTGCAGTCGAGCAATGAGGAGCTCTTAAAGGAAGCGCGACTAGAGCGCGATGCCATGCTTAAAGATGCTCGAGGTACAAAAGACAAAATTATTTCGGAGGCAAAAGAAAAAGCAGAGGCCGAATACGCCAAAATTCTAAGCTCCGCAAAAGAGGATATTCACAACGAAAAATTAGCCGCCATTACTGAGTTGAAAAAACAAGTGGCCGAGCTAAGCATCCACATTGCCGAAAAGGTTATTCGCCAAGAATTGAGCGAAGACCAAAAGCAAAAGGATTTGATTGACCGATACCTTGAAGAGGCAAAATTGAACTAATGCATCAGAATTCAAAAACAGCCAGACGTTACGCGAAAGCACTTCTTTCTTTTGCCATAGAGCAAAAAGAATTAGAGGGCGTTGCAGCGGAAATGAAGTTGATTGCTGATACTTGTGCAACCAGCCCCGATTTGGTCACTCTCCTGAAAAGCCCCGTGGTAAAACCGGCAAAGAAGCGTGATATCCTCGACAAAATTTTTGCAGGTAAAATCGGAACGATCACGCTCAAGTTTTTGAAGTTAATTACCCAAAAGAAACGCGAAGATCAGCTTCCCGAAATTGCAAGTGCTTTTCAGCATGTTTACAGAGAGCATCAAGGAATCGTAACGGCAGAAATCATTACGGCTGTGCCATTAAGTGAAGCGGGCAGAGATAAAGCGCTGGCCTTCATCAAAAAATTATACGACAAGGTAGAGTTGACCGAAAAGGTAGATAAAGACCTGATCGGAGGCTTCATTATAAGCGTCGACGACAAGCGATATGACGAATCAGTCGCGCAGAAATTGAATGCTCTCAAAAGAGAGTTTGCAAAAAACCCATACATCTCACAACTTTAATAATACACCATGGCTGAAGTAAAACCGGCAGAAGTATCCGCCATCCTGAAAGAACAACTTGCAGGATTCAAGTCAGAAGCAGAATTAGAAGAAGCAGGTTCCGTCCTCCAAGTAGGAGACGGTATCGCAAGGATTTATGGACTTTCCAGCGTCCAAGCGGGAGAGTTGATTGAATTCGAAACAGGGTTAAGAGGCATCGTTCTCAACCTCGAAGAAGATAACGTAGGAGCGGTTCTTTTGGGTTCCTCAGAAGGAATCAAAGAAGGAGACGTAGTAAAGCGTACCGGATTGATCTCATCTATCAAAGTAGGGGAAGGCATGTTGGGTCGTGTGGTGAACACACTCGGTGAACCTATCGACGGAAAAGGCCCTCTTCAAGGGGAGCTGCTCGAGATGCCGATTGAGCGTAAAGCGCCCGGAGTAATTTACCGACAGCCGGTAGATGAGCCCTTGCAAACGGGTATTAAAGCCATCGATGCGATGATTCCGGTTGGTAGAGGACAGCGTGAGTTGATCATTGGTGACCGTCAAACCGGTAAGTCTACCGTTGCGATCGATACCATCATCAACCAAAAAGAGTTCTACGACCGCGGAGAGCCCGTTTTCTGTATTTACGTTGCCATAGGCCAGAAAGGATCTACCGTTGCGCAAATCGCGAAAACGCTTGACGATGCAGGTGCACTCGATTACACCGTTATCGTAGCGGCCAACGCATCAGACCCGGCTCCGATGCAGTTCTTGGCTCCATTCTCGGGTGCAGCAATCGGTGAATTCTTCCGTGACACCGGAAGACCTGCTTTAATTGTTTTTGATGACCTTTCTAAGCAAGCCGTTGCTTACCGTGAGGTTTCTCTTTTGCTTCGTCGCCCTCCGGGACGTGAAGCATACCCGGGTGATGTATTTTACCTTCACTCAAGACTACTCGAGCGAGCGGCAAAACTCATCAACAGTGACGAGATCGCAGCCCAGATGAACGACCTTCCTCCATCATTGAAAGGAAAGGTGAAAGGGGGTGGGTCTCTGACGGCATTGCCGATTATTGAGACACAAGCAGGAGACGTTTCCGCTTATATCCCGACCAACGTAATCTCGATTACCGACGGACAGATATTCCTAGAGTCAAACCTATTCCTTTCAGGGGTGAGGCCTGCAATTAATGTAGGTATTTCCGTATCTCGTGTAGGAGGAGCGGCTCAAATTAAGTCAATGAAAAAAGTTGCGGGTACATTGAAGCTTGACCAAGCCCAGTACCGCGAGCTTGAGGCTTTCGCCAAATTCGGTTCTGACCTCGATGCCGCTACTATGTCGGTATTAGGTAAGGGAGCGCGGAACGTGGAAATTCTGAAGCAAGCACAAAACTCTCCGATGACGGTCGAGAAGCAAGTTGCCATCATCTACTGCGGAACAAAAGGTCTTTTGAATAAAGTACCCGTAGACCGAATCAAAGAATTCGAAGAAGAATTCCTGAATTTCATGGATGAGAAGCACCGAGATGTATTGGACACCTTGAAGTCGGGCAAACTGACGGATGAAGTAACCAATACCTTGGAGAAAGTAGCGGCCGACCTCAGCGAAAAGTACAGCAACTAAGCGGAGTTTCATTTCAAAGAAAGCTTAAGCGCAAATGGCAAATCTGAAAGAAATACGATCGCGAATAACCACGGTAAACTCAACCAAGCAAATTACTTCTGCCATGAAAATGGTATCGGCTGCTAAATTGAGAAGAGCCCAAGATAAGGTGACCCGCATGCGTCCATACGCTGAAAAGCTGCAGGAGATATTGCAAAATGTGGGGAATTCGCCAAGTGTAGCTGAAAATGTTTATGCTCAGCAGCGGGAAGTAGAGCGATTGCTCATCATTTCGGTCACTTCAAACCGAGGTCTTGCAGGAGCTTTCAATAACAACGTGATCAAACAAGTGAAAACGGTTATCGCATCGCACCCAAATGCCGATGTGAAAGTTCTTTCTGTTGGAAAGAAGTCGTTTGACGTTTTCAAAAAGACCAGCCATGTTCCTGGTGTCGGGTATCCTTCGGAGCCACACACGATTTATGATAACCTGATCTTCGACGAGTCGTCCATTATTGCTCAAAGTGTAATGGATAAGTTTGCCGAGAAAAAAATAGACAAGGTAGTTCTCATTTACAACTCGTTCAAAAATGCCGCTGTACAAATTTTGAAGGAAGAACAATTTCTCCCCATTCTTCCTCCCGAGCCGACCGAGAGCTTGGTGCAAAGCGATTACATCTTCGAACCGGGTAAAGACGAAATTGTAAATGAATTGATCCCAAAATCATTGAAGATTCAGCTTTACAAAGCCCTTTTGGATTCCAATGCAGCTGAGCACGGAGCGCGAATGACGGCGATGCACAAGGCTACAGACAACGCTACCGAGCTTGTAAAAGAATTGAAGCTAACATACAATAAAGCGAGACAAGCATCTATTACCAACGAAATACTGGAAATTGTTGCCGGAGCAGAAGCCCTAAGCGATTCATAAACATCTCTTTGATGAAAGCTAAACCCCTCCATTCGGTGGGGTTTCTTTTTTTGGTGTAATTTCTGCTGCGCAATTGGCATTTTCCATGTCTCGAAATCGACTGATTCAACTGTTATTTTTTGTCATCGGCTTAGCACTCGTTTTGCTAGCCGACGGTATATCATCTGCTTTGATCTCTGAGACAAACAAGATGAATCAGGCACAAGAATTTGCCGAAATACTTGACGAAAAAACCAATAAGGCCGTTCGACTCACCCATGAACTTCAGGCCGACATCGAACAATATGGCCCAAGACGCGCCCAAGCATTTCGCTCTGAGGAATTCAAAAAGATATTTCAAGAAGAGCAGATAGCCCTCTTCGTTTTTCGCAATGATGAACTGATTCTCTGGACAGACAATACCATTCCACCTGAGTCGGCCCGAAGAATTGCTACGCTCGGCACTGAGATTCATCATTTCGAAAACGGGTGGTACCGCCTGGTCTATTTCACAGATGGTATAGACGAATATATTTCTGCTATACTGATCTCGCGAACTTTCCCTTATCACAACGAGTACCTCATCAGTGGATTTACCGAAGATTTCAAGCAAGACAACGTCGAAGCGATTCACCTTTCGGGCAATTCAGGCCGGGTCAAGCTCAAGGCAGATCATCAGAACTTCTATATTTCGTTTTCGGATCAAGAGTCCCAATCAAAGAAAAAGGCGCTGTTTTTTGCGCTAACGGCTCTGCTAGGCGGTGCGTTGGTTCTTTTCTCGATTCTCTCCGCTTACCAGTCCGAGTCAAAAAACCGAAAAAAATACATTTTCTTCCCCATTCTGGTCGTCGTTTTGGTGGCCTTGCGTTACCTGAGTTTGAAAGCAGACTGGCCGTCCGTAACGGCTTCTTTGGCCGCCTTCGACCCGGTGCTTTATGCCTCATCATCCATTTCTCCCACTTTCGTTGACTACTTAATCAATGTACTCCTGATTTTTATCTTGTCTTTTCTCGCCAGACAGGGAATGGCAACTGCCCGGCAAGGAAACGGCGGGTCAAAATATCTTTTAGTGTATTCCATCGGTGCCGCGCTACTTTTTCTACAGGCAGCGTGGACCAATCAAGTGGCCAAAGAGTTGGTCTTAAACTCCTCTATTCCTTTTGAAATCAATAACCTGAATCAGCTTACACTTAGCAGCTTAATCGGGGTCGTCTCCGTTGGGGTTTTGTATTTCAGCGCACTCATGGTCGCGGATGGTGTATCGCTTTTCGCAAAAATCAAAGGCCTCAATTTCAAATCCTCTCTTTTGGCTGTGCTGGTACTGACGCTGATTTGGGTTGTTGGAACGCATTCCGTCGGTATCAAAGACTTAGCCTTTGTCTTGTGGCCATCCTTCGTTTTAATCGCGCTTTTGTATTCCCGTCTCCTCACGGGTTCTACTGTTTTTCGCTTTCCTGAAGGAGCCTTATTGCTGATCGTATTTTCCATGCTCGGAGCTTACAATTTCAAGAAATACATGGAAAATCGGGAGCAGAGTGAAAGAGAAATTTTGGCAGAAAAACTCGCGATAAACGATGACCCGATTGCCGAAGTACTCTTCGACGGCCAAATGGAGGAGTTGGTGCGTGACCGAAATGTAAAAAAGCTTTTTGAACAAGAAGATCTCCACACAAGAGAAACACTGGAAGATGTCATCGTTTCGCGGTACTTCACCGGATACTGGAGCAAATACGACATCACTCTGCACGCATTTACAGGTGATAAAGCCGTTTGGGGGAAATTACCCGCAAACAGACCGAGTGGATTCGACGATCTGGAGCAAAGGCTTATTACTTACAGCGATGTCGATAGTTTGCTAGAAGGATTTCACTTTTTGTACAATGCTCCTGATCGAGTAGCCTATATCGGAGTTTTACCTCTAAATTATAATTTGCGTGAAACGCCCGACGGATACCTGATCTTCGAGTTCGCTTCAACGCTCTTCCCGCAGAAAGTAGGTTTCCCAAATCTGCTAATCGATAGAGAGCTCGGGAGCAAAAAAGAAGACGAAGACTATTCCACGGCACGATACTCCGAAGAGAGGCTGACCAACAGTCAAGGTGAGTATCCTTACCCCTCAACCCCGGAGGTTTTTCACAGACAAATTGACGGCGGAACAAAGTTTTTTCTCCTGAGGGGTTACGAGCACTTCATCTCTATTTTCAATGACGATGACATTGTCGTAATCTCAAAGCAGCTCTACGCTCCATTGGACAAGATTACCATGGTGACCTATCTCTGCGTGATTTATGGACTTCTTTTCTCTTTGGCAATTGCGCTTTTTCGCTTTCGCAAAGATCGAATGTTCTTCAGGCTAAACCTGAATCGAAAAGTTCAAGCCTTATTGGTGATTCTGACGGCGACGACCATGATCTTGTTTTCACTGGCCACAAAGTACTACATCGAAGAAAAATACTCGGAGAAGAATCAGCGACTCATTTCTGAAAAAATGCATTCTATCCTGTTGGAATTGGAAAACAAACTTTCGGAAGAAGAGGACCTGAATTATGAAATGTCGGATTATTTAAACCGCATCTTGTCTCAATTCTCAGTCGTGTTTTTTACCGATATCAACCTTTTCAACCCGCAAGGCGATCTGATTGCCTCGAGCCAAATGAGGATGTTCAATGAAGGATTAATCAGTCGAAAAATCGATCCGACGGCCTATGCCTATATCCATTATCTCAACCAAATAGAATATATTCAAGAAGAAGCCGTAGGTGAACTCTCCTACCTTTCGGCCTATTCTCCGTTGCTCAATAGAAGAGGAGAAATCATCGGATATGCCAATCTCCCTTACTTCGCACGCCAAACAGAATTGACCAATGAAATTTCGAGCTTCCTCGTATCCGTAATCAATCTCTTCGTATTGGTGTTCGTCTTGTCGCTTATCATCGCGCTTTTCATTTCGCAATGGATCACGCTTCCGCTGCGCTCCATCCGAGAGAGCCTCTCCGCCATCGAACTCGGAAAGGCAAACCGATTGGTAGGTTATGAAGGACAAGATGAAATTGGCCTGCTGGTAGATGAGTACAACGCGAAGGTATCGGAGCTGGAAATGAATGCTGCCAAGCTCAGTCAGTCAGAGCGTGAATCGGCTTGGCGCGAAATGGCCAAACAGGTAGCTCACGAGATTAAAAATCCCTTGACTCCGATGAAGCTGAGCGTCCAACATTTGGAGCGAACACTACTCTCCGAAGGCTCGATCAACGAGGAAAAGGTATCGCGCGTGATGAAGAATCTCATTGAACAAATCGATACACTCACTTCCATTGCCAATGCTTTTTCGGGATTTGCTAAAATGCCCAAAGCCAAAGTAGAAACCATCAATTTAATGGAAACCGTGGAGAGCGCTGTAGAACTCTTCAGTGGTTTTGATCGAATTGATTTCCAAAAGAATTACCCTCCCATGGTTGCCTGCATGGTAAAAGCCGACAAAGACCAATTGGTACGGGTGTTTAATAATCTTTTGAAGAATGCAATCCAGTCTGTTCCCGAAGACCGAAAAGGACATATAAAACTGGAAATCAAAGAAGAGAACGGTGGCTATTACACCCTCATTTCCGACAATGGTTCGGGGATAAACCAAGACCAAATGACCAAAATATTCATCCCAAACTTTACTACAAAGACCCGTGGAATGGGTTTGGGATTGGCTATGTCGAAAAATATTGTCGAGAATTTTGGCGGGGAAATCTCCTTTACCAGTGAGGTGGGAAAAGGAAGTGAATTCAAAGTTTGGCTGCCTAAGGCTTAGAGCTGAACCGTTTTTTCTGACAAGTTCTGCGCTTTACTTCTTTTAGAAGTTCATCGCCCACAGCACCTTCGGAGTTTCCCTTAAATTTTATTTTTCCCTTCCCGAAAATGGCCGCTCCATTTTCAAAAATGATCTCGGCAGAATCCTCAAGTAAAACCTTACTCTTCCTAAGCAGCTCCAGCTCACCGCCATCCTCAACAATAATTCTGCTGTCCTTGAGCAATCGTATATCCTCTTCAACGGTCATTCTTGCTCCCCTCTTTATTCGCAATACCGTTGGCGAAGAAAAATAAGTTTCACCTTTCACCGTGTCGGGCTCCACAAACCGGGTAATGGTTTTACCTCTGTCGAATGTCAATGTTGATTCCACGTAAAGATCTGTACCTTGAGAATTGTGATTATTCAGAATCACATCCGATCCCGCCCAACGGCGCGGCTCTTGGATCAAAGTGTCATTAAAGCCAACCTCCACCACAATGGACAGGTCGGGCAAGGTTTCGAGAATCCGAATGGAAATTCCATTTAAATAAACCGCATCTGAATTCTCACTGTTGTTTGATTTTCCCTTTCTCGAATTGACGTGTGTAATGGATGAAGCGGTAGACGGGTTAGTGCCTATTCCGATATACTCAACCTCTCCCTGGCGCATTCCATATGCCGCGTCTCCCAGATGGGGATGACGGAAGTAGCTTCCATCACTTGTCCGCCTGATGCTCTTTCGACGCACATCGTTTCTCGTGATTTTCGTGCTTTTGTCAGTGTAGAAAAAAGGTTCTTCCAAACTGTGATGACCGCTGAGTGGATTCTCAAACTCGTCAATTAACTCATGCACGTAGTGAGGTCCGTTATCCACGCACGATCCCAAATCAATTTGCTCATCATCCCAAACGAAGTCAAAAGTACCGTTGACAGGAAGCGGTTTTAAGTAGTCGGCGTATACATTGGAGTAAATCCTCGAACCTTCCTTTACATTTGCATCAATCTGTCGCATGAGGTACAAACCCGGAAGAGCCGGCTTTATGCAGTCGTAATGCTCGTAGTTGAAAACGTCAGTCGGTGAGCCATTATGGGCGTAGGTGGTGTGATTTTCGAGCCAAATCCATTGCGGAAACTCGCCATCAGGAATAAAGGGAAGCTCAATCCTCAGCACATCGCCTGTGGCTATAAAATCTCTCAGCACATAAGTCTGCGTCCCTTTGTCACTGTCAATATCTCCATTGACTTCTCTACCCTCTTCATTTCGAGCGCTTATCAAATAGTTATTTTCATTTGGCTTCCAGCCAAGCCAATACCGATCCCATCCTGAAGGAGTGAGAAAAGCAGAATTTGCCGCTCCCATCATTGACCATCCCCCTTGCAAAGCAGGCAGGTAGCTCCTGAAGTTGAAACTATTCCCTCCACCTGAGTGAAAATTGTTACCGCCTATCAGCAAATGGTTAAACTCGTGTTTCAATATTTTGAATGGCATTCCCTTTCCACCTCCAAAAATGGAATACGAGTCTGTGGGGAACCCGCCAACTATTCCACCACTCGATGAAGAGGCTTGACCATTTGCACTTTGGATAGCCGAAAAATTTCTAAGAAATACCATCAGATGATCCACTCCCGTAAATTCAGTTGAAGGAATTTTCTGAACACCCCTTGCTGATTCGTCTTGCCAAAAATCGAAATCCTCAAAACTCAAATTACGTGTAGTGAGGATATCTGCCGAATTCAGGGTTTCGACCACTGCCTTCAGTATTTTGGTCTTACTGCGCCCAATTTCGGATTGCTTCACGGTAACCACCTCGGGATAATAATCGCCAAGCACCGTCAGCTCTCCAAAAGAACACTCGCTGTAATAACGGGTCAGCGCCTTGAGCGAATCCTCACCTTCAAACACGTTAAATATGTTGTCTTTGTACTCAGGCAATTCATTGACTTCCCAATTCTTGTGTCCATCGGGAAAATCATCTACCGATGTGTCTAAGTCGTGTTCGACCTCTACGAAGACCATCAAAACCCGCACGGTTCCCCGCGTTGGCAATACCCAGCCATTTTCACTGTTGACCTGACCACTTAACACCGACGAAAACAGTGAAAAAATGGTAAAGAGAAAAATGAAACGACTTCTATGGAATAGTAATCCGTACATATTGATTCAAGAAATTACATTTGCATGAAACCGCAATTCGACATCATGGATAATATTATAGTTACGCAAAACGGTCATATACGTGAACTGACCATCAATCGAGCTGAAAAACTCAACGCGCTCAATTCGGCACTCATTAAAGACCTCTCAGGAGAGCTTCAGAGAGCCGATGAAGATAAAGAAACTCGCGTGGTGATTTTGACGGGAGAGGGAGAAAAGGCTTTTGTAGCCGGTGCAGACATCTCCGAGTTTGCCCATTTTAATGCCGTAGAAGGAAGAGAGTTGAGCCAAAGAGGGCAAGATCTACTCTTTACGGCAGTGGAGCAAATGAAAACTCCCGTCATTGCCGCAGTAAATGGATTTGCACTTGGCGGAGGGCTCGAGTTGGCCATGTCATGCCATATGCGCTTGGCATCGGATAATGCTCGCTTGGGATTACCCGAAGTGAGTTTGGGAGTAATTCCCGGGTATGGCGGTACCCAAAGACTTACTCAACTGGTAGGCAAAGGTAAAGCCTTGGAGATGATCACTTCTGCGCAGATGATTGATGCAGAGGAAGCTTATCGACTTGGCCTGGTCAACAAAGTGGTAAGCCAAGCAGCGCTGCTGGATGAATGCCGAAAACTAGCGGGAAAAATTGCCAAAAACTCACCGTCTGCTATCTCATTGGCCATCCGGTCTGTCAATGCACAATATTCCGAAGGCGTTGATGGTTATCAAGTGGAAATTGACTCCTTCGGCGATTGCTTTAAGTCGCAAGACTTTAAAGAAGGAACGCAAGCATTTTTGGAAAAACGAAAACCGGACTTTAAGGGTGAATAATACCACGCACACTTTATGAGCAGCCTGCGAAGCCTTCTTGGGCAAACTGCCATCTATGGTGTAAGCAGCATTGTGGGCAGAGTGATGAATTTCTTTATCCTCACTCCTTTCTATACCCGTATTTTCGATAAAGTCGAATACGGCGCCATCACTGAGCTGTATGCTTACGTGGCCTTTCTTTTGGTATTTCTTACCTACGGCATGGAAACAGCTTTCTTTCGGTTTGCTTCCCGCGAAAAGGATCCGTCCAAGCAGTCCATCGTATTTAGCACAGCGGCTATTTCGCTGCTAACTACGTCTATGGCTTTTATCGCGCTCATCTATCTTACCGGTGGAAGCGTGGCCGATGCTTTGGGATACGCCTCAAACCCGGAGTACATCATCCTCTTCGGATGGATCGTTGCCATAGACTCCTTCGTAACGATTCCCTTTGCCAGGCTACGCCTGCAAAACAAAGCCATTCGCTTTGCTTCGGTCAATTTGGTCAGCATCCTGGTTAATATTCTCTTGAACCTATTCTTTTTCCTGTACTGCCCCACCGCACTTGAAAACGGAAACGATTGGGTCAGTAGTTTTTACAATCCCGAATTCGGAATCGGCTATGTGTTTGTTGCTAATTTAGCGGGGACCCTCACGAAGCTGGTACTACTCTTACCCGTTCTTACCGGATTAAAATATGGATTCGACCCAAAGCTGTTTAAGGAACTAATGCCTTATGCGTTGCCATTACTATTTCTCGGACTGGCAGGAATCGTAAATGAAACGTTTGACCGAGCCGCTTTCGAGACTCTGTCGGGATTGCCAAAAGAAGAAGCCACCGCTCAATTGGGCATCTACGGCGCTTGCTACAAAGTAGCTATGCTTCTTAGCATAGGCATTCAGGCCTACCGTTTTGCTGCAGAGCCCTTCATCTTTTCCTTGGTAAAAGGCAAGCGAAGCAATCAAGTTCAAGCAGATGTAATGAAGTTCTATTTCATCGTTGCCTTACTCATTAGCATGACGCTGATCTGCTTGGATGATATAGCCTTGCTCCTTATCGGTGAAGATTTTCGAGTGGGTGCGCCGGTAATTCCGATCCTGCTCGGTGCTTATATTTTTTACGGTGTGGTTTTCAATCTCTCGTTTTGGTACAAGCTCAACGACAAGACAATCTATGGAGCAGGAATTGCGTTCAGCGGAGCGCTTGTGACCATTGGCTTGAATATCTGGCTCGTACCGAAAGTCGGATATTTCGGCTCTGCTTGGGCTACCTTGGCCGCCTATGTCGTTATGACCATCATTTCTTACAGCCTTATGCGAAAGCACCACCCGATGCCTTATGATCTAGCCGCCATAGGTCAATACGTATTGTTGGCTATAGTTTTAGTTTCGACCTTCGAGTTTGTAAATCCTGGAGGGTGGATGAAATATGCCGGAGGATTAGGGGTCATTTTACTATTCATTTTATTCGCTTTTCAAAAAGAAAAAAAACACCTCAGACTTAATGACAACGGTTGAAATAATCAATAAATC
>JGI12210J13797_10095552_pt1 | contig 18049 bp, 22 predicted proteins | sample ElkSlonscriptome_3_FD_13797 | JGI IMG/M metagenome (IMG submission 13797)
GATAAATGGGCACGGCGAGCAGTGTGCCCACGGTGCCGGGCGCCCAAGGCGATAGCCCAGCGCCGAAGCCGTAGGCGAGCCAGTGGCGGATATTTCCCCGCTGAAACGATGCGGACGTCGCCGCGCTGGTAGTGGATGTATCGGTCATTGACAACCTCTCTTGTTGACAGTCCGGAGACACTTTTGCCGCAGTGGCGGTCGCCACCACGCGATCCGCGCGCAAGCATACCTGAGATTGCGCCCCGAACCGAACGCAACGCCTGCTGGATGCGCGACCAATCCCGGAAGCGGCCCCGTTGGCATAAGCGTGCCGGTCAGATTGGGCTTGACGACGTATTCCAAAGGGGGCTGCGACCCAACCCGGCGACCAGTCACTTAGCCGCGCGCTAGCGCGAAGTGCTCGTATCCGGTGTGCTGGGGCACCCAGGGTCGGCCGTCATCAAGCACGAAGCGCAGGCCGGACTGGGCGTCGATCTCGCCGATACGGGTGAGCGGACACCCGGCGGCGGCGGACAGAACCACCAGTTCCGCCGCATGTTCCGGCGCAATGGTAAAGCAGAGCTCGTAGTCGTCGCCCGAGGCCAAGGGCAGCTGCCAATCGCCGCTGGTGGCGACCACGCCAGCGACCTGATCGGCCATCGGCAGACGGTCCAGTTCGATGCGCGCACCGCAACCGCTGGCGGCGAGGATATGACCCAAGTCAGAGATTAAGCCGTCCGACAGGTCGATGGCCGCGGTCGCCACGCCGCGCAGCAACTCGCCGAGGGTCACGCGCGGTTCGGGTCGCTCCAGGCGTCGCCGCAAATATGGGTCCATGGGTTCGTGCTGCTGGAGGTGTCGCAAAGCGAGTCCGGCATCGCCGATGGCACCGCTCACGCAGACCAGATCGCCCGGGCGGGCGCCGCTTCTGCGCAACGCATGCCCCAACGGCACCAGGCCGTGCAGCTGCACCGAGATGGTCAGCGGGCCGCGAGTCAGGTCGCCACCGACCAGACGGACATCCTGCTCCACGGCGAGCGCAGCAAAGCCGCGGACAAAGCCGGCCAGCCAGTCAGCGTCGGCGTGCGGAAGCGTCAGCGCCAGTGTTGCCCAGGCGGGCTCGGCACCCACCGCGGCGAGGTCGCTCAAGCCCACCGCCAGCGCCTTGTAGCCAAGCGCCTCGGGGTCGCAATCAGGCAGAAAATGCACACCCGATACCAGGGTGTCGATGCTGACCGCCAGCTCCCGGTCGGCGGGCACCTGCAACAGCGCGCAGTCGTCGCCGACATCAATTAGCACGTCGTCGCGCGCCGCACCGATGCCGGTTAGGTGTTGGCGAATCAGGTTAAATTCGGACATGGATGGGGTCCAGCGATCGTGCGGCAACCAGGGTCGCTAGCGCGGTCTCGGCTCAGGCCGAGGAGCGCGCGGCGAGTTCGGCGCGGCGAACTTGGCGTGCGAGCTTATCGAGTACGCCGTTGACGTAGCGGTGCCCCTTCTCGGCGCCGAACACCTTGGCGAGTTCGATCGCCTCGTTGATCACGACGCCCACGGGGAGTTCTGGGCTATAGAGCATCTCGAACGCGCCAACGCGCAGGATCGCGCGCTCGACCGGGTCGATGCTGCGCAGCGAGCGGTCCACCAACGGACGCAGTGCGTCATCGATCTCGTCGGCGCACTCGACGACGCCCTTCAGCAACCGGCTGAACAATTGTGCGTCGTACTTGTCGTTCGGCACCTTGACGCCGGCATCGGCGTCCTCGATCAGGCCCTCGGCAACTGCCTGAATCCAGGCCGGATCATCAAAAAAATGGCGTGCGATCTCGTCCGGCGACAGGCCACCCAACTGCCACTGGTAGAGCGCCAACACGGCATAATGTCTCGCCTCGGTGCGGCGCCCGGCCATGATTCAGTGACTCCGAAGTTAGTCGAGTTGCCGAAACAGGTCGACCATTTCGAGCGCCGACATGGCCGCCTCGGCCCCTTTGTTGCCGGCCTTGGTGCCGGCGCGCTCGATGGCCTGCTCGATGGTGTCGACGGTCAGTACGCCGAACGCCACCGGAATGCGGTGCTGCAGGCTGACCTGCGCCATGCCCTTGACGCACTCGCCGGCGACGTACTCGAAGTGCGGCGTGCCGCCACGGATCACGGCCCCCAGCGCGATGATGGCATCGACACCGCCCTTGGCGGCGATGCGTTCGATCGTCACCGGCATCTCAAAGGCGCCGGGGACGCGCACGATGGTCAGATCGCCGTCATCCGCGCCGTGGCGTTTAAGGGTATCGATGGCGCCCTTTTCCAAGCTCTCGACGATGTAGCTGTTCCAGCGCGACACCACCAGACAGAAACGGAATTTGTCGGCGCGCAACGCGCCCTCGATGGTCTTGATCATGGTTGCCTCTTTTGATTACCAAGCCGGCCCGCGCATCAACCACCCAAGGGCCTGACCTCTGATCAGCCACTCACGTATTCGACGACCTCGAGGGCGAAGCCGGAAATGCCGTGCATCGCCTTCGGCGCGCTCATCACCCGCATCTTGCGCACCCCGAGATCGGACAGGATCTGAGCGCCAATCCCGTAGGTACGAAGCTCGTTGCGGTCGGTGCGCAGCGGTGGCGCGCGATTGTCGTCCTGATCATCGCTGATCTCGCTGAGCTTGGCGAGCAGGTCGCCCGCCTCATCGCGATTGCGCAGCACCACGATCACGCCCTCCCCCACTCCTGAGATCTGGCGCATCACGTCCTTCAGCGGCCAGCCGCAGGCCGGATGGTAAGTGCCGAACAGGTCGCATAGCGTGCTCTGTAGATGCACACGCACGAGCACCGGTTTGTCGGCGCTGATCTCGCCCATAACCAGGGCCAAGTGCACGTCGCTTTCAATGGTGTCACGATAGGCGGTGACCTGAAAGGTGCCGAACTCGGTGGGCAACTCGCAGTGTTGCTCGCGCATCACCGCCTTCTCGTTGGCGACGCGGTAGTGAATCAGGTCGGCGATGGTGCCGATCTTTAACCCATGTTCGGTGGCGAAGGCCTCGAGGTCGGGCCGCCGAGCCATGGTACCGTCTTCGTTCAGGATCTCGACGATCACTGAAGCCGGCTCAAAGCCCGCCAGCCTCGCCAGATCGCAGCCCGCCTCGGTATGACCGGCTCGCACCAGCACCCCGCCCGGCTGCGCCATCAGCGGGAACACATGCCCGGGCTGAACCAAATCGGACGAGCTCGCCTCCGGCGCCACCGCGGCCTTGACTGTGCGCGCCCGATCTGCCGCGGAGATGCCGGTAGTAACGCCGTTTGCCGCCTCGATAGAGACCGTGAACGCGGTGGAATGGGGGGCATTGTTGCCGTTGACCATGAGCGGCAGGTGCAAGCGCTCGCAGCGGGTCTTGGTCAACGTCAGGCAAATCAAGCCGCGGCCGTACTTGGCCATGAAGTTGATGGACTCGGGCGAGATACAGTCCGCCGCCATCAGCAGATCACCCTCGTTTTCGCGATTCTCGTCGTCCATGATGACGACCATCCGCCCAGCGCGCAGCTCAGCAATGATTTCTTCAGTGGAATTCAGGTTCATGACATCAACTGCTCGCCGGCCTCGGCGTTGAAACAGCCGATTAAGATACCACAGCAAGCAAATCGTCGGCGAACGAAACGGCCGCCGTCAACGCGCATGATCGGCCGGCGCAGGCCGGCCAACGCGTTGCCAAGACGCGCCGCAGACATCAATCATCATCCAGCGCGTCGTCCGGGTCCCAACCCTTCTCCCGCGCGTGGCGCATGGCCACGTCGTAGATCTGCCGATGCCGCTCCATCAGCTCCGGCGGCAACCGCGAGGGCAAGTGCCCGTAGGGCGCCCACGCGGCGGTGACCTGGTCGTAGAGCATTTCCACGCGGGCCCGCATCCAGCCCTCGCAGGTCTCCGTTTCCGGGATGATGCCAAACACCCAGGCGTCACGGATGATGTTGCCGGTGGGGTTCATAGCGCCGCCGGGGTCGTTTTGAATGCCTGGGTAGACCTTCTGTGCCATATTCGTTCTCGTCGTTACGTTCAGTGCTGTTCGCAGATTGTCGCCAGTGTCGTCGAGACGACTTCATGCGCTACGGACAGGCCCACGCAGGCCTGTCGCACTAGCGCAAAAAGCCGTGCCGGTGCAGGAACTCCTCGGTGATCGCGCTCACCTGGTGGTCGCCGGCATGCTCGCCTAGCACCAAGCGTTCCAGATAGCGCGCGATGAGGTCGACCTCCAGATTGACCCGCGCGCCGGCCTTATACTCGCCGATGATGGTCTCCTCAAGCGTATGCGGCACGATATTCAGGTCGAATACCGCGCCCTTGATCTCGTTCACCGTCAAGCTGATGCCATCGACACAGATCGAGCCCTTGTGAGCGATGTAGCGCGCCAGCTCGCCCGGCGCATGGATCTGCAGCCGCCAAGAGCGCCCGTCCTCGCGGATTTCCAACACGGTACCGACGCCGTCGACATGACCGCTGACCAGATGTCCCCCGAGCGGAGTCGCCAGGGTCAGCGCCGTCTCGAGATTCACATGTGATCCCGGCGCGAGCGCACCGAGCGTCGTCAGCGACAGCGTTTCGCGGGACACATCCGCCATGAACCGACCGGCGTCGATCGCAACGACTGTCAGACAGATGCCGTTGACAGCGATACTGTCCCCAATCGCCACCGCAGCAAGCTTGAGCTTGCCGGCCCGCACCGCCACGCGCACATCGCCGCCGCGGGGTTCCAAGCGTTCGATCTCGCCGATGGCTTGAATGATGCCGGTGAACATGGCTAGGAAAACCTCAGTCTGCAAGTCTTAGTCTCAATACGACCAAAGATAACCCATAACCCACGGAGAACCGAGGCCGTATCGTCGTCGCGGGGATGACCTTTCCGCCGCTCTATTCGCTCGCACGTCTCTGGGAAGCGACAAGCAATCAAGCGGGGATTCGTGATGCGGTACTTCGACCTGACTCTCACCGCGGACCCACGGTATCCGGGTATCGACACCATGCGACCCGCCGACGGATTTGCTCGGGACCCTGCGCTAGCGCCTGCAGCGCAGTGGCGCAACATGATCGGCGCGGTGGTCGACGAACAGCCCTTCGGCGGCGAAGGTCTGTCCGGCACCGGTCCCAGGGCCGGGGGGCCGGATTAACTCACCCGCTTTGCCGTGGAGCGCGCGCTCAGCAACAACACCGCCGTGGCTGGCGGCAACGCCGCGCTGCTATCGCTCGGTGAGCGGGAAGATTGAGGTTGAATGCGTGCCCCGGCGACCAGACCTCCAATAGTGGTTTGAGGCAATTCCTCAGACCGACGAGCCCGCGACGCCGCGTTGCATCAAACTTCGAGGTCGGACAAGTAGAGTCAACGAGCGATCGCATGCCATCCACTGAAGCAGCCAGCCCGGCCCTCCCCCCGATCACGCACACCGCGCAAGGACACATCCGCCGTGTCGGCGTCGAGATCGAGTTCAGCGGCATGTCGCTGGAGCAGACGGCAGCGGTACTGTCCGACGTGGTCGGCGGCCCACTCGAGCGGCCGGGTCGCTACGAGATCGAGGTCCAGGGCGATCCCGCCGGCCCCTGGCAGGTGGAATTGGATTTCGCCTATCTCAAGGCCCTTGGTCGACTTGCACACGATGATGATTTTGCTGGCCTGGTGCAGGAGATGGCCGAGGATGTCTTGCGCGCCATCTCCGAGCACATCGTGCCGGTGGAGGTCGTCGGCCCACCGCTACCGATAGATCGACTCGCGGATGTGAACCGATTGATCAGCGCGCTTCGCGCCGCCGGCGCCCGCGGCACCGGCCACGACCCCATCTATGCCTTCGGCATGCAGCTCAACCCGGAGTTGCCAGACACCGACGTCGACACCGTGCGCCGCTACCTACAGGCGTATCTATGCCTGGAAGATTGGCTGCGCATGCGCTCGGAGGTGGACCTGACGCGGCGCCTGACCTTCTTCGCCGACCCCTTTCCCAAGCCCTATGTCCGCACCGTCATTGACCCGGGCTACTCGCCGAATCGAGATCGACTCATCGACGACTATCTGGACGCCAACCCAACCCGTAATCGCTCGCTGGACATGCTGCCGCTGTTCGCCCATCTCGACGAGCCGCGGGTTCGCGAGCGCGTTGACGACGATCGCGTCAAAGCGCGACCGACGCTTCACTATCGGCTACCCAACAGCGAAATCGACCGCCCCGGCTGGGACCTGAACGAGGTCTGGGAAGATTGGCTGGTGGTGGAACGACTGGCCACCGACCCCAAGCGTTTGGCCCTGTTCTGCAGCGCGTACGCGGCGTTTCTCGACCGTCCCTTCGAACGCCTCACCAGCGGCTGGACCGAACGCACGCAACAATGGCTCGACACCAACCCCGCCCGCTGATCGCGGTCACCGGCCCCAGCCGTGGCGGCCTGGCTCCGCGCTGGCTCGTGGCGCTGGCGCTTCGTCTGGCCGGCGCGCGGCCGGTCATGCTGACACCGCGCCAGCCGAAACCGGGGCTGGTCGTCGATGGCGTCGTCATCACCGGCGGCCACGATGTCGACCCAGTGCTATACGCCGCAGCACCTGAGGTCACACCCAAGTACGACGCCGAGCGTGACGCCCTAGAGATCGCGATGATCGATCACGCGCTCGCACAGGATCTGCCGCTCCTCGGCATCTGTCGAGGCGCGCAATTGCTGAATGTTCGCCGCGGCGGCAACCTATTCCAAGAGCTGCGCTCACGGCGCAAACGGACGTCCAATCGCTGGACCATCTTGCCGCTCAAGACCCTCTGCATCGAACCACGTACTGCGCTGCATCGATTGCTCGCCACAAACGCGGAGCGCATCAACAGCCTGCACAACCAGGGCATCGACCGCATCGGCGATGGCCTGCAGGTCTCTGGGCGCGACCTTGACGGCATTGTCCAGGCGATCGAGGACCCCGCCCGCCCCTTTCTCATGGGCGTGCAATGGCACCCAGAGTTCCTGCTCTACCGGCTCGGCCAGCGCAAACTGTTCCGGGCGTTGACGGAAGCTGCGCGCCAAGACCGCCGAGCCTCCGCGGCCGACGCGAACGAACAGCATGAACATGACCGCGGATAGCAACAAACGACGAAATGCGCGAACTACGCCAAAACAAGCAGCATCTCAACTGGATAGCGACAATTTTTTGCGCTTTTCGCGTGTTTCGTAGTTCGAAGGAGATGCGCCGCATGTTGTTGAACCGTCGCTAAGCGACTCGCCTTCGGGACCTCATCGCGTGGGCGCGTATCTGGGGCTGTTCGCCGCTGCCTTCATCGCCGCGACGCTGCTGCCTTTTTACTCAGAGGTTGCACTGGCCGGGCTGCAGAGCGCGGGCTACGACCCCGTCGCTCTCTGGTGCTGGGCGACCGCCGGCAACAGCCTGGGTGCCGCCGTCAACTGGGCCATCGGCCGCTGGCTGCTGGGTTATCAAGATCGGCGATGGTTTCCCTTCAAACCCAAGCAACTTGGCCCGGCGCAACGTTGGTATCAGCGCTGGGGCGTCTGGTCGCTGCTGCTGGCCTGGCTGCCCGTCGGCGGCGACGCGCTAACCTTCATCGCCGGGCTGATGCGGGTCAACTTCGCCTTATTCTTTACGCTGACCGCAATCGGCAAGGGAGCGCGGTATGCGGCGGTGTTGGGAATCGCGGGTTGGCTGATTGGATAATCGCGTGGTTCGCTTGCTTGACGGTGCCGACGCTTGGCAGACGGGTCAGATTTCATGGCGCAAGCGCATTTGTCGATCCAAGCCCAAAGGGCCGAGGTTGCCCAATCGCGCTATTACGACGGGCCTCGGCCCTCGGCCCACTTGGAGCAACACACAACCTGGCAACCCAGCGGCATGCCCTCGTCAGTCTAAGGCAGCGCCTCGTCAGAACTTCGTCACGATCAGGTTCACACCGTCTTCGGCGCCCAAGTCAAAGCTGTTGCCACTCAACTGAGTGACGGTGCCGATCTGTTCGACCACGAAGGCGGGATCTGCCGCCGCATTGATCACCAGGCCGTTACCCTCCCCGTCCGAGATCACCAGCGAGGCCGCATCGGGCCGAGAGATCGTGATCGCCTCCGATGGCGACAGCACGGCGAGGTCGGCATTGAGAAACTGCACCTGCAGCGATGACGGATCGCGGTTCGCCTCCAAGAAGGTTTCGGCCGCGCCAACCGCCCCGACCTTGACCTTGTCGATCAAGCTAGCCGCGGTCGACCTGGCCTTTGCCGAATACTCACGGGCCTTTTCGCTGTCCGCCGCCTCTTTGATTTGTGCAATGGCATTGTCCAGTTGTTCTTTCCAACTCATAACGATCTCCTGAGGGCTTTGCGATAGTGTGGGGAGCGGACCCCGCGCAGAACCGTTCTGCGCAACAATGACTATAGTGCCGTCATGGGAAATTTCATCGTGCGGGAACGAAAAATCGCGCTGCCCGAACACCGCGACCGCGGCCACGCCAAGCCACGCAGCCATCAGTGCGCGACGATCCGCAGGCATTTCATCGGGGCAAGGTGATCGTTGCGATCAACCCCCCACCAGAGCGGTTCTCTCGATCCAGCGCTTGCGCGCGACGAGTTCTCGACGACGCGTGAATGCCGAACCCCTGCTACGCGGGCTATTTGACCAATCAGGTTCGGCGGCATCGTATGCTGCGTCAAGGCCTTGGAAAACTGACGCGCGCACAGACGATTGCAAGCACATTGTCTTGACGCCGCACCCGACGCGTTGACCGAGACTAAGCGCTGGACGTCCTTTCGATTTCTCAGGACACTCCAAGTTCTCAAAACACGCCTTTCATCACCAACACAGGAATTACACACGATGTACGGATTTTCCACGACACTGAAAACGACCTTCGACGAGGCCGTCGCCCGCGTCACCGAGGCGCTGAAGGACGAGGGTTTCGGCGTCCTGAGCGACATCGATGTCAAGGCCACACTGGAGGCCAAGCTCGGGGTCGACAAACGGCCCTACCGTATCCTCGGTGCCTGCAATCCCCCCCTCGCCAATCAGGCCCTGGAGGCGGAGCCCGACATCGGGCTGTTGCTGCCGTGCAATGTCGTCGTACGCGAAGAGGCCGACGGCAGCATCGTGGTCGCATTCATGGACCCTGAGTCAGTCCTGCGACTGGTAGAGAGGCCCGAGGTCGCCGAAATCGCCTCGGACGTCAAGGGGCGGATGGAACGGGTCCGCGATGCCCTCGAGGCTGCCTGAAGAGGCTCGACGTCTTATCGGTATCGCTATCGAAATCGTAGCGAGTGGCGAGCGACACGATAACAATACCGATTTCGATGTCGAGTAGCCTCGCCAGTCCGCGCGCTATCTCACCGAGACACGGACCGGTCCGGCCGAGTCGAGCGAGGAAGACCACGCACACCCGCATGATGCCGCAGCCCTTGTTCGTGTTGGCGATGGTGGCTGATCTAGCCCCCCGCTGGCTGCCGGGTGAGATGTCGATGCGCACGGTGCAGTGGATCGAGTTTGCCCTGGCCACGCCAGTGGAATTGTGGCGCGGCTGGCCGTTCTTCGTGCGGGGCTGGCAGTCAGTGCTGACCTGGAATCTGAACATGTTCACCCTGATCGGGCTGGGCGTGGCGACGCCGGCGACAAACGGGCGCTGATCGAAGAAAGTGCTTAACCATCTTCGATGTAATGAAACAACGATGCGACGAGTCGCTGGGAATTGTTATCGCGGATTGACAATCGTCACGAAACGGAGAGCAGTCTCAGGCAGTGGGCGGGATCGACTACAATTGACTGTTAAAGTCGTTTCTCCGCAGCTTGGGTAAATTACCGGGGCTTAAGGCAGACCCGAAGTGTTCCACAAGATCTGTGGATAACTCTGTGGATGAACGCCAAACGGACTGCCCAAGTGGTTGATCGCGTGATGGTTGCGCTAACCCGGTCAGTTTCTGTCCAACAGATTAAATGACTTATATTTCAGATAGATAAAGGATACGGAAATCCCTTCGCAGGCAGCCGCGATCCATCGCGGCCAGGGTCGACGACGAACACTCGGCATGTGCACAGATCAGCCGGTAGTCGCGGAGGCGGATTCCCGATAAGGCGATCCGCCTCCGCGACTCATTCATCAAGCCCGCCATCGCTGGACCTTTTTCCAGTCGCAGGCGCAGATGCAGCCACCAACCCCGGTAGCTTGTCGCCGCCGTCGGCGATATACAGATGCACGTCACGCTGCGGGAACGGGATGCCGATATCAGCGGCATCGAAACGCCGCTTCACCTCGCGCGTGATGTCCCAATAAACGCCCCAGTAGTCTGCGGTCTTGGTCCAGGGTCGCACGATGAAATTCACCGACGAATCTCCCAGCGCGCTCATGCGGATGGTTGGCGCCGGTTCTTTCAGGACGTTCGGATGGCTGCTGACGATTTCCTCCAGAAGGGCTTGGGCCTTGTCGATGTCGTCGTCGTAGCCAATGCCGAACTCCAGATCGACACGCCGCTCGGCGACACCGCTGGCGTTCGTGATGACGTCGCCCCAGACGCGATTGTTGGGCACGATCATCGTCTTGTTGTCGAACGTGCGAATGGTGGTGGAAACCAGGTTCACGGACTCCACGGAACCGGAAACACCGCCGGCGTCGACGACGTCACCGACGTCAAACGGTCTGAAGAACAGGATCATCAGCCCGCTGGCAAAGTTGCTCAGCGAATCCTGCAACGCGAATGCGACGACAAAGCCCACCGCACCCAGCACTGCAAGCAGCGGACCGACGCTCACCTCCAGCGCCGCCAACGCCATGATCACGCCGATGGCCAAGACCACCCACCTTGCTGCTTTGACCAGAAACGCCTCCAATAACTTCGAGGCACAGGAAACGCGACGTACCGCACGATGAATCAGACCGCTGACAATGCCAGCGATGATCCAGGCCGCGATCAGAATGCCGACAAATTTCGCCAGATTGATGATCCACCGTTTCCCACCCTCGTCGGACACGGCCCAGCCCTTAATGGCCAGCCAGGCAGAGGTGGCGTCATCGGCATCGAGTTCGATGCCCTTTACAGCGGAGGCGTAGAGTTTGTAGTTCTGGATCTTCGCCAACGTATCAGTGTCAGCCTCGCCCGTCTTGCGCTCCAGCGCGGCGAGCACGGATTTGAATTGGTCCAACAGCAGGGTGCGCTGTTCGCGCAGTTCGGCCACCGCTTCCAATAGCGCTACCTTCTCTTTTTTCTTCGACACCACGGCCTGATCTCCCAGAGCCGCACGGCCTCCGAGCGCGTCAGCAGCGCCTGGGGCCTGCGCCGATTCATCGGCGCTCGGCGCGACATCGGCGGCCATTGCGACCACCGTCTCGATGGTTCGCTCAGCCTTGTGCGTGGCATCGCGCACATCCTCGGCTGCGGTCCGTAGCGCCTCGCTGGTCTTGCCCTTGGCCTGATCAACGGCCTCCGCGACCTGATCAACCGCCGCACCAGCCGCTTGCGCCGCGGCTTCGGTTTCCTCGAGCTTGGCTTTGACAGCGTCGGACAGTTCGTCGCGAATCTCGACACTCCGCACAGCCGCTTCGGCGGCCTCGTCGACACGCTGTTTTACCACCGCCATCTGTTCGCGCGCCTCGGCCGCGGCGGTTTCCGCCTTCGCTACGGCGTCTTGATCGCCGGAAGCACGGGCCTCGCTCACCTCTCGTCTAACATCCTGGAGTTGTTGCTTTGCCTTCTCCGCCTCTTTCTCGATCGCTTGCGCCGCACTGATCTCCAGATTCTGGCGCTTAACGGCTATCTCGGCCTGAGAAATCTCCTCAGCCTTTTTCTGCACCAGACCTTGCCAGGCTTCCGCCTCGATTAGCAATTGTTCTTTGGTCAGAGGTTTGAGCAGAAGGTCCAGTTCATCGACAGGGATCGACGGGTCTTCGGTTGTGACCGGCGCGGGTGCTGGCGCATCCTCCTCGGCCAGCGCCGCAACGCAGGACAACGACAATGCCGTCGCCAGTAGAAGCATTTTCCGGATCTCATGCATGAGTAACTCCTCGTCGTAAAGACGACTGGCACGGGCGGCAGTCGATGAATAAGGTGGGCGAAAGGCCATGAGCCGTCGTACCCCCAGCGGGCGATGCTTGTCGGAAGAAATCAGTGACTGGCGTATTGTCCGGCTGACGCCGGACGCCGAGCGCAATGCGCAGTTTGGTGTCGAGGTGTTGATGCACTAACGTGCTTTATAGCGCCGAGTGGTCACCGATGCGTGAAGCGTCATGGCGGCAACGCGCTTTCCCTCATAACAGCAGAGCGACACGGGCTTTGGGCCGAAACTGCAGAATGGTGCTTCACAGCGGCGCTCGGCGCTTGGCCCTCTCAGAGCAATTCCAGGCTATCGCAATAGAACGCCATGCCCTCGTCGGCCGAAGGCAATACCTCCCTAGGTCGAGGAATCAGACGGATGCGGCTCGATCCTAGCCGAAGCTTCATCAGCTTCGGGTGCGATGTCATCCAGCCAGGCGCACAATAGCTCGTAACCCAGCACCAAGATCACACTGCCAACGAATAGACCGATGATGCCGGCGCCAATAAACCCGCCAATGGCACCCACAAAGATGACGATCATCGGTACCGATGCGCCGCGGCCGAGCAAGATGGGTTTGAGGATATTGTCGATGGAACTGACGAACAAGGCCCAGAGCACAAAGACCACCGCGACGGGCATGCTGGCATGGTAGAAGACGTAGACCACCGCTGGCAGCATCACTGGAACGGCGCCGATTTGAATCGTCGCCAGCAATAACACCACCAAGGCCCATAGCCCCGCCGCCGGCACCCCAGCGACCAGCATGCCTAGACCGGCCAGCAAGGCTTGAATCATCGCCACGCCGAGGATGCCGCGCGAGACACTGCGGACCACCTCTTCAGCCAACTGCGTGAAGCGGGCGCCGCGACTGCCAGCTACGCGGCGCGCGATCGCGTGCGCCGCGCGCCCTCCGCGCTCACTCTTCGCCAACAGGACTGCCGCGACGATGATCGCGATAACGAAATGCACAAGGCCAAGCCCGGCATCAGCCGCGAAGGACAGCAGCCATTTGCCCGCCATCTGGATCTGCGGCTCTAGCGAACGCAGCAAGCCTTCCATGTTGCTGGACGCACTGCTCCAGAGGTCGTGGATCTGCTGTCCGACCAGGGGAATGTAGGTCAGATCCGGCGCTGGCGGGATGGCCCAGTGGCCCGCCTCGATTCCCTTCTCCAAACCTTGCGCACCCTGCACCAGCGTGCCGCTGAGCAGAATGATAGGCAGGATCAGCACCACCAAGGCAATCACGACGAAGACACTCGAGGCCAGCGAGCGTCGGCCACCAACCGCGCTTAGAAGACGAGCGTAGCCAGGCCAGGACGCGACCGCAATGATGATGCCCCACGCGATCGGAATCAGAAACGGACGCACGATCCAGTAACAGAGCGCCAGCAGCACCGCGATCAGTCCGAGGCGAACCGCCGTTTCCACGGCCCGATCGATATGGGCGGCCCCGTCGAGGTCCTCGCGCTTACTCATACCCACCCTCTGACACTGCTAAACCCTTTGGCATTCGCCGGATATGATATCAGCAGAACAGCGCAAAGGGAGCCGCAAGCAGGCGCAGGAAGACGTCAAACATGCGCCACGACCTCAGGGTTACACTGTCACCCGCCATCTGCGGCCGAGTTCGCCACGGCGAGGCTGACCGGCAAGCATCCCCTTGAACCGACCACAACCAGCGAGAAGGCCCATGCTACTGCGCCGTTCACACACCTCGCCCTATGTGCGCAAGGTCAGCGTGCTGCTGCACGAGACCGGTCTGACCGAGCGTGTTCGCATCGAACCCGTCGACGGCTGGGCGGAACCCAATGCGCTGACCACGGACAACCCACTGTCCATGGTTCCGACCCTGGTCCTCGACGACGGCAGCACCCTCTTCGACAGCCCCGTGATCTGCGGGTATCTGGACAGTCTGCATGACGGCCCGTCGCTGATTCCAGCCAAGATCCCTTCCGGAAGCGGCGCGCGCTGGCGGGTGGTGCGCGAACAAGCGCTGGCGGATGGCATCCTCGATTGAGCAATCCTGATCTTTCTCGAACAGCATCGTCGCCACGGAACCGCCGCGCTGAAGCGGCTGATCGACTGCGCGCGTACTGACTCAGGATGACGGCTGACTCGGCTTGCCCGAAAATGACGGCTTGCTCTGGTTTTTCGAGCAAGTTTCCAATGGTGGCAGACCGGCTTCTGCTGGGAAGCCTTCGGCGATTTCTGTCGCAGAACTCAGCTGTTCACTCCCACTCGATCTCCGCATAGACGCGCTGGGCATTGCGACCCTTGAGTTCATCGTAGTTTGCAAGGTAGCTGAACTGGGACTGATCGATGCTGCCAATTTCTTCGATGCCCCCACCTTGTTCCATTAAGTCGATGACGGCCTGGCGCAGAAACACCAGGTAGTCGTAGCTCTCGGCTGTTGCCTTGGCAAGCGGGGCCGGATCGCCATGACCTGGGACGACGATCTCCGGCTCCAGCGCCGCCAATACCTCGAAGGCCTCGATCCAGCTTCGATGTGCTGATTGGGGACCGATGCCCAGCATACGGTCCATGTAGACGATGTCGCCGCTGAACAGAATCTTCTGCTCGGGCAGCCAGACGTAGCTATCACCGGGCGTATGGGCCGGGCCGGCATGTCGAAGTTCCAGGCGCGTGTTGCCCAGGGTCAAATTCGTTTGGTCCGCGAAAGTGTCGTCGGCATAGACGGCCTCGGTGCCCTCGACGCCTTCGGCACCAACCAAGGTTGTCAACGCAATGAGTTCGTCGCGGGCCCTCGCCTTCTGGTCGGCGACCGCCTTTTCGCTGGCGATGATGCGGGCACCCTGTGCCTTGAAGTAGCCGTTTCCGAGCCAGCGATGGTCCTGACCGCCGGTGTTGACGACGAGGGTGACGGGCTTGTCGGTGAGCTTGTGGACGGCCGCGTCGATCATCTGCGCCCCCTGGTACGTGCCGCCCGGGTCGATGAGGACGACGCCTTCGTCAGTGATCACAACGCCAAAGTTGGCGTTGTTGCCCAGGTTCTGGGCGTCGCGGTTGGTCAATGGGCCGATCAGGGCGTAAACGTTCTCCGTGAGTTTGTGAGTCTTCAGGATTTCGTCAGCGTGAACGCTCGCGGCAAATAGAGCGGTGAGGCATAGGGCCATGAGCAGGTGCCTCAGCCCTCGTTCTAACCCATTCCCGGACCGGAAGCCAAACACTCGCATGTAAAGTTGACTTGGGTTCATTGCATTTTTTCCTCTCAGGGTGCAAAGCCGCGTAGGCAATGCAGAATCGGCACTGGCCTGAGGCATCGCTTCGCTGATGTCTAGCGCTGTTCCTTAGCCTCTGCTGTCTCCCCGGCAACGGTCGCAAGTCGATGCTGCAGCGCCTGAATATGCAATCGCAGGTTGTAGAGCTGATCGGCGTAGGAAAGGGGAACATCCACCTGTGCGACCTCACGCTCGATCTCCTCCAATTGCTTCGCGAAGTCGGCCAGCCGACCCTGGTCCCGCGGGCCGGTCTCCAGCTCCAAGTCGATCCGGCGCAGCGCAACGTACCAGCAGGTAATGCGCCGGCGAATACGCCAGACATAGACAGGTGGCAGGAGCTTGAACAAGGGCAGCAACAGCGCGAGCAACGGCACGATCATGACCTTGGTGCGGTCGATCCAGGTTGCGGCCCAGAACGGCAGATAACGCTGAAGGAAAGGTGGTCCGTTCTTGTAGTGCCGGACCGCATCATCGCTGAGGGGGAAATCGCTATGTAGGGGCGTCGGGAACGTCCCTGCATCGGCAAACAGCCCTCCGCTGCCATGCACCTCTGCTGCCGCCTCCAACAACAGATCCACAAGCGCCGGATGAACTTCCGGGTGCGCCACCAGATTCGCGGTGGCCGCAACCATCAGCAGGTCCTCGCGGGGCACGCCGCGAGCGAGATCGAGCACTCCGGCCGGCAGCGCCAGCGTCGTCAACGAACGGTCGATGCGGGCATAGGCAGCAGCATGGGGCAAGCCATGCACCCGGAGTTGGTCATCGGCGATCAGCCCCCGCAGCAGCAAACCATCCGCCGCGCCGACCAGAAACAGCAGGTCGAGGTCACCGGCGCGCAGCTGCTCCGCGGCACTCTTCATGTCACTGCTAACCAGATCGGCATTGTCGTCCTGCACCCCGCTGAGCGCGAGCATCCGCATCGCCAGGAAGCGGGTGCCGCTCTCCGGCGGGCCAACCCCGATGCGCGCCCCCTGTAGCTGATTGAGCGCCCGCGACGGCTCCCCCAACGGCCCAAGCAGCCAAACCGGCTCGTAGAACATACTGCCAAGTCCGAGCAATGCCGCCTTCTGTTCGTCCGTCGCGACCCCGCCCTGGATCAAGGCCAAATCCGGGGCCAGCTCCGGCGCGTCCTCCGCGGCCAGCAGGCGGTTTAGATTATCTTCCGACCCCTTGGTTTCCAGCACCGTCAGTTTAATGCCGCTACGGGCCAGGATGGCCGCGTATTGCTGCGCATAGCGATAGTAGGCCCCATCCTGCGCGCCGGCGGCGATGCTGATGTCCCGTGGTGGTGCCGGCTGCACAAACTGCAACGCCAGCAGTGTGGCCGCCAGCACGAGCAGCGCACTCCCGCCATAGATGCCCCACAGGTCCCAAGGACTGGTCTTGCGACGCTTGTTGGGGGTTTCTTCAGGAGACATCGGCGCTCCAAGGCCACGATTGGACCGCAGGGATGATATACCGGACAGGCGCGAATGATGAGGAGCGAGCTTCTATGAAGAAGACAGCAATCAGAAGGTTAATCGCGATAATAGCGGAAAAATGCTTGCGGGTGAGTCAAGTTTTTTTTCGCGACAAGGCGCTTGCTTGCCGAAGTCACCAGCCGCTTGTCGGTCTGAGGCGTCGCCTCGCTAAAATTCAGGGTTGCATCGCGGCTTGGATGCGCGCGACGAGGTCGCGCAGGGCGGGGTCGGCGGGCACGGCCTGACTCATGAGCCAGTCGTAGATGATCTGGTCCTGATAACCTAGCAGACGGACAAATTCAATGCGTTGCTGGGTGCTCAAGCTCGCGTAGGCGATCTCGAGGAAACGGTTTAGCAACAGGTCCAGTTCGAGCATGCCGCGCCGGCATTGCCAGCGCAGGCGCTCGATTTCTTTTTCGGTACCGCTGGCCATTCGTGGCGCATTCACCGAAGCGGCGTCGATCACACGGACTTCTCGAGCATCAGATCCTTGATTTGGCCGATGGCCTTGGTCGGATTCAGCCCCTTGGGACAGACCTCGACGCAGTTCATGATGGTGTGGCAGCGGAACAGCTTATACGGGCCTTCGAGCGCGTCTAGACGTTCATCGGTGGCCTGATCGCGACTATCGGTGAGAAATCGCCAGGACTGTAGCAGCGCGGCCGGACCGTGGAACTTTTCCGGGTTCCACCAGAACGACGGGCAAGAGGTGGAACAACAACCGCAGAGGATGCATTCATACAGGCCATCGAGCTTGTCGCGGTCTTCGGGGGATTGCAGGATTTCTTGCTCCGGCAGGGGCTCCTTGCGCACCAAGTACGGCTGCACGGCGCGGTACTGCTCGTAGAACTGAGTCATGTCGACGACCAGGTCGCGAATCACCGGGCGGCCGGGAAACGGTCGCACCTGAATCGGCCGCTTGAGGTCGGCGACCGCCGTGATGCAAGCCAGCACGTTTTGGCCATTGACGTTCATACCATCAGAGCCGCAGACGCCCTCGCCGCAAGAATGCCGGAAGGCGAAGCTCTCGTCCTGCTCTTTGATGTCCAGCAGGGCCTCACGCAGCATCATGCCTGGGTGCTCCTCGACCTCGTAGGTCTGCATCCGCGGCTTGGTATCGGTCTCAGGATGGAAACGGTAGACGCTGATCTTCATTCAGGGGCCTTTATATTTGTCAATTTGTTGATCGCAGCCGGGGCTAAGCGCGAATCCAAACGTCAAGGGCCAAGCACCAAGGGCCGGGTAAGCGGTCTCTTCCTCGGCCCCAGGCCCTCGGCCCTCGGCCCTTCTTCATCAATACACCCTCGCCTTCGGTGGAAAGGTCTCCACCGTCAGCGGCTTGGTGCGGACGGGCT
>JGI12210J13797_11443696_pt1 | contig 18044 bp, 9 predicted proteins | sample ElkSlonscriptome_3_FD_13797 | JGI IMG/M metagenome (IMG submission 13797)
AGCCGTCGCATGGCGGAGATATTGCGGCACCGCCGGGAAACCAGGCGGCAAACAGATAAAGCAAACGTCTGCCTAAACGGCGGCAAGAACCCGGCTTACTCTCCGATTCCTTAAACTGCTAGGCTAGGGCAGCCTCGGCCGATCAGGGTGCCCACCCATGCCCCGCAAGCCGCGTTTCTTTGTCCCCGGTGTACCCGTGCATGTGGCGCAACGGGGGAACAATCGTCAGCCTGTGTTGTTCGGCGACAACGACTATGCGGTGTGCCTGGACTGGCTGGCCGAGGCCGCTGCGGCGCACGGGCTCCAGGTCCATGCCTATGTGCTGATGACCAAACACATCCACCTGCTGACGACGCCTGCCGAGGTGCGGTCGGTCAGCGCGACGCTGCAGGCGCTCGGTCGGCGTTTCGTGCCCTACATCAATCGGAGTTACCAACGAACGGGCACCCTGTGGGACGGTCGCTACAAGGCCAATCCCGTCCAGCAGGAAGACTATCTGCTGACCTGCTATCGCTACATCGGACTCAATCCCGTTCGCGCCGGGATGGTCGCTGACCCCGGCGATTATCCCTGGTCGAGTAATCGTGCAAACGCCTTGAGCTGCGATGATGCGTTGCTCCATCCCCACCCGCTGTATTGCGCGCTTGGAGCGGATGAGCACGCTCGCCAGGCGGCCCAGCGCGCGCTCTTTGCGATAGTGATCGGCGCCCAAGAGCTCAAGGACCTGCGCGCGGGCCTGCAGACCGGAACATCGTTCGGGAACGCTTGGTCACGGGCTGCGCTTCGCGCATCGAGCCGAATAACGTAGACGTTGTTCGCCGACACCCGCACGGCCAGCCAAAGCACGTCGCGGGATTGCCAAGCGCCGTCGAGCTCCATTCGCAGACCGGCATCCTGATCCGGCACCAACGGCACCAGGAGCCGCAGCAACGGCTCGGGATCCGGCAGGCCCCAGAGACACAACAGGCCGTCTTCGGACACGGATGCCAGCCAGTCGCCGTCGGCGGCGATCCAGACCGCGCGAATCGGGCGATCGTGCCCGCGCAGATCGTGCAGACGGGAGGCATCGTCATCGGAAAGCGCAAGTACCTCAAGGCGATCGCCGAGGGCCAGCGCGGCGCGATCGCCGCGCGGGTTGACGCTCAAGCGTGTCACTGCCGCGTCAAGGTCCGATGTTTGCCAGCGTTCCTCGCAGCTGCCGTCGTCGCAGATTTGGAAGCACTGAAGGGCGTCGCGCAAAACCAGCACGCAGCGACCGTTGGAACCGATCCAGGCATGCTCCAGTCCCTGCTCTTGCTGGCCCTCATCGCTGGAGACGCCGAAGTCCGTAGGAACGAGCGCTGGATTGCTGAACCGCATGACGCCACCCGTGCGGATAATGGCCCATGCTTGGTGCTGCTGGAGCCAGCCCAGCGCGACGATGCTGCCTTCCGGGTCGTGGGCATCGTCGCCCAGAACGGTGGTTGGGCCAGTAGGCGAGGGCGGCAGGATGGCTGCGTGGACATCGCCGTTCAGTGTGCCGAAGCCTATGCGGCCTTCGTCCAACGCGAACAGCGTCAGGCGATCATGTTGGCCGTCGTCCCGATGCCTCAGTTTCACGCGAGCAAAGGCCGACTCCCCGGTTGGGGCGTTAATCCGATACGACTGCTGCACCGCACCCGCATCGGGCAGGCAACGCTCGACCACCAGACCTGATTCGAGTCCCACCAACAGCCGGTCGTTCTCCATATCCACCATCAACTGAGCGATGGTCTCCGCAAACGCGAACGTCCATTGATTCGGCAGCTCGACGCTCCAGCGGCATAGCTTCCCATCGGCGTCGGCGGACAGGCCGGTCCTGCTGCCGATCACTGTGGTCACTGAGCTTGCCGCGCTGTGTCCGGTCAGCTTGCGCAGCGTCCGTCCGCTGGGGATGTCGATCAGGTGGAGCCGCCCGTCTTCGGCAATCGCCAACAGGAGGTCCGGCGCTGCGATGGCGAGGCCGTGAGGTTGGAAGGCAAGCCGGGGCTGCATCGTCTTGGCGGACTTTGTTTGGTCGCTGGACTGCCCGAGCGCCAATCGGCGTAGGCGGCGATGCTCATCGACCGCCACCAGCAACCAGCCAGAAGGGCTGACCGCCATGCAGGTCAGGGAGACATCCCGCCCGAGCAGGGGCGTCGGGACGGACTCCCTCTGCTGCAGGTCGTAGGCGCTGAGCAATCCACCGTCGGTCAACGCAACCAACCTATCGTTGCCGAGAAAAGCGATTCCCGCCTCCTTGATCCGAGGCTCGGCTGTGCCATCATCCGGCAGCGAAACGGAGAGAGGATTCCGGCAGCTCAGGCTGCCCGAGTCGTCGAAACGGAACACCAGCAGCGTGCTTGGGTGGATCGCCACGCAGAGCCGTCGGCCATCCGGCGAGACGGCAAGCTGCCCGAGCATCTCACCTTCCGGGATCTTTGGCCGACACCGGCTCAGCTCGGCACCGGTGGAAGCGTCCCTTTGGGTCAGCATCGACGCTTGCGCGCAGAGCAAGCTGTCACCGTCCGGGCTGAATGCAAGACTGGTGGCGGGGTCATCCAGGTCCACTTGGCAGCCGGCGCCGACGGCCGTCGGAACGGCAGGCCTGATTAGGACGCGATTGAAGGGATCGGCGAGCGCAATGCGTTGGTCCTGCGGATCGACGGCGATGGCGGGGCGCGCGTCGTAGATCACCGGGAATTCACTGGCGGGCGCCCAGCGGAGCTGCAATGCGGCAGACAACAGTCCGTGCTTGATCCGATGCAGCTCAGTGATGCCGGCATCACCACGCCGGCACTGCTTCAGCAATTGGTCTGCGCGTTTGAAACGATCAAGCTCCATGATGACCGAGGCCAGGAGGCAATTGGCGTCGAATGCCTCTTGATTGCGTCTGTGTCGCTCCTGCTTCTTGTGCTCCCTGTTCTCCGCATCGGTCGCCTCGGAGCGGGACAAATACTCCTCGACCAGCGGATTGAGCTTGAGGGCATGCTCCTTACGCCAATCGAGGGCATGGTCCAACGGTCTTCCGCTCAGCAGCGGTTCCTTGTCTTCGCCGGCAGCCTTCCAGTCTCTCGCCCGATCTATGATCCTGCGATGCCAGTGTTCAAACTCGCGCTCTTCCTCAAGCCAACCCTTCAGCCGGGGCCAAGCGCGGATCAGGGTCTCATGCGTCAGCTCGACGGTTTGCATGGGGGAATCGCCGTCGCCGAAGCGGTCCGTCACGAGCAATCGTGTCTCCGGCGCCGAGAGCTTTCTGATCACCCCGTCCATGACCTCGTTTGAGAACGCCGGTACGCGAATGTCGTCGTCGGTGGTCGCAAGTCGGCGCCGCAGATCGTCGCTACCGGTGTCAACATGCACCAGCCTGACCAACAGGTGCCTTGCTGCCGCCTGCTCCTTGTCGTTGAGATACTGCGGGTGATCCTCGTCCTCGAATGCCTTGTCGGCAGTCTTCGCCAGCACATGCCCGAGGTCGCCGTCGCCAGCCAGCGCTCGATAGGCCGCCAACGTTAGGGCCCCCGAGTCGCCGCAGTGGTTCCAGATCTCCGTCAACCCGTGTTGCAGCAAGGGTAGGCGCCCCGCATCTCCCAGGGTCTGTCGTATCAGCAGGTTCTCCAATTCCCGTTCTACCCGCCAGCCATGGCGGCGTGCGGGCTCGGCGATGGCCTCGCGCAGCTCATCCTCGTCCATCGGCACCGGGTTGATCTGTTGGTCGCGCATCAGATCGGCGAGACCTGCCAAAGGGGCTGAGGTACAGGCGCCGTAGAAGTCCGCGCGCAGGGCGATCACAACGGTAAGCTTGCTGTCCGAGCGCTGATGGGCGTTGACGAGACAGGCGATGAAGCGCTCTCGATCCGCCGTCGGCGTTTGGGTAAACAGCTCCTCGAACTGGTCGACAAAGAGCAGTAGCCGCTGGGGTGCGGGCTGGGCGTTGGCCCGAGCACGGATGATTCGAGCACTGCTCTCGGCAAGCCAACCGGCAGCATCGTGCTGGTCGGGCAGGGTGTCGACGTCCGCACTGGACAGCCTTACGAGCGTGTCGCGCAGGCGCTGAAAGGGTCTCTCGCCCGGTACCATTCGGTAGACCAACCAGCGGTCCTTGTCGGGCGGCACCTTCATTAGCTGATGGAGCAGGCCGGCCTGGACCAAGGAGGACTTGCCGCTGCCGGAGGCACCGACAACGGCGAGGAACCGATTCTCGGCGGATTGCAGCCGTTGCACCATGCGCTGGACCAGGGTGCGGCGTCCGAAAAAGAGCGCCTCGTCCTCCTGCTCGAATGCCTTCAGACCGCGGTAGGGGTTGGTGTCGATGCGTTGGGCAGCGACGATGGCGTCTCGGCGCTGGCCGATGAGTGGGATCGTCGGGCCGAAATAGGAGCGCACGGGTTGCTGCCAGCGCGGATCGATATGGCGGTAAACCGCCGATGCCAGCAGATCGGTGTCCAGATAGCCGTCATGCTCTTCGAACGCCTTCAGCAGGGCATTGGTGAGGAGGCCGCGACCTGCCAGCTCGTAAGCTGCCTGTGGCTCTCGACAAGCGGCCAACATATTGCACGCCGAACGGTTCTCAGGTGCCGCCGAAAGCAGGTTTGGCAAAGCACCGGAGTGACAGCAGTCCAGCCAGATGATCTTTTTCTGGTCCTTGCGCTTGGCGAGCCATTGGCTCAAGTCTTGCAGCGATACGCCCCAGTTTCCGCTCAGATCGGCGTCCGAGGTAACAAGGTAGCTTGTCCCTGTAGACGTTTTGGAAAAGCCATGACCGGCAAAGAAGAACAGCGCCAGGTCAGGTGCGCCGGCATCATTTGGGACGAAAAGGTCGCAGAGCGCTTTCTCAAGGCCCCGACAGTCGAGCCGTCCTTGTTGGTCTACCTCCGCGCTATCATGGCTAGTGGCAGGAAGCATCCGAACCGCATCGAACCCGGCTCGTTCGCGCAGCAATCGGCCGATGGCGTTTGCATCATTGGCGGGGCCTGACAAGCGCCAGTTCTCAGGCGAGCCCGGATGCTGGTAGTTCAGCCCCACCACCACCGCTTTCTTGATCATCGCATCCCCCTTTGTCCGCGCCGCCGGCTCTGATCAGCCGTCCGGGTCCGGCTCGTAGATCGCCTTCGCCCGGCGCTTGGCGCGACCGGGCGGGTCCTGCCACCAGCCGCGTTGCTGCCAGAGGACCTTGATCTCGGCCAGGGCTCGGGCCTTGGCGTCGGCGTCGTCGAGGGCGGCCCAGGCCTTGGCGAGGGCTTGGCCGCCCAAGGCGTCGGCGAAGGGGGCGCGGGTGTCGGCCATGACCTTGGTGAGCGTCTGTTTGAGCCAGGCATCTTGGATGCCGTCCGCCGGGTTGTCGGGCCGCGGACGAGCGCGCTGGGGGCTGGGGCGCGGGGGGTGGGGCTTGGGGCCGCGCTGCATCGGCCCCGTGGATGCGGCGCTGGCCGCGCGTTGCGCCCGTGCGCTCGGCGCATAGTCCAGCAGGGCGATGCGGTGCTGCTTGGCCCAGACGAACTCGTTGATGGCCTGTTTGCGGCCGCTGTGCGGGTCGTTGCAGTGCTCCAGGCGCATGTGCCGGAGCTCGCCGGGGAAGTCGGCGGCGCGGCGCGGGTCGGCCATGGCGAGCAGGGCCTGGAGCTGGAGGCTGTTGCGCCAGCCGCCGTGGGGCTCGGTGGCTTGCTCCATCTGCGCGATGAAGGCGGCGCTGTCTTGTGCGGGGTCGATGGGCCGGCCGTCGCCGAAGGCATCGGTGTTGGGGCGCAGGCGGGTGGCGGACCAGTCGATGTCGAAGCGGACCTGGCCGTAGCCGAAGGGCTTGCCCATGCCGAGGCCGTGGCGCAGCTGGGCGTCGTTGCCCCAGGTGATCGCCCAGAGCAGGGCGCCGAGCTCGGCGGGGCGCAGGTTGTGGAAGGCGATGGTGCCGCTGAAGCGGGTCGCAGCGGGCAACGGGTGCAGGGTGGTCTGCACCTTGAGGTTGTCCTGCTGCTCGGCGGTCAGGGCCTGGGGCTTGGCCTCGGGGCGTGCCGGGTAGCGTTTGCTGCCGCGGGGCTTGGGCTCGGGGTGCTGCAGGGTGCGGATGCAGGTGGCGTAGTCGGTGCGCTCGGGCAGCCGGCCGTCCGCGGCGACGTCCTGTTGCAGATAGTTGGGGAAGTAGGTCGGCTTGGGGTTGTTGAGGATGGTGGTGACGGGGGCCTCGGGCTTGGGGTCGCCGTCGGCGGGCGCATGGCCGCAGCGCACGCGGCCCTTGAGGAAGCGCTCGGGGTCGTCGGCGAGGGTGCCGAACAGCAGGTCGGCCATATCCAGCAGGCCGCCGCTGTCCGGGCCGGCGCGGTGCTCGGGCGAGACGTGGTCGATGAGCTGGCGAACAGAGAAGTCCCAGGCGAGCTTGGGCATGCGCGCGAGGCCGATGCTCAGGCCGTCTTCGCGTGGGACGTAGAAGACCGGGATGGGCTCGTTGTCATCGAAGCGCTGGCGCCAGTAGTCGGGCCAGGGGCGATCCGAGCCCTCGTCGTCGTGGATGAGCAGGAACGCCCGCCAGTCTTGGTCGTCGACGGGGATCGCCTGGCCCTCCCGTCGATTCATGAACACCATGTCCTTGTATTTGCCCCTGCGGTTGTAGCGCGGGTTGTCCGCGCCGCTGTCGGAGACCTGTCCGGTGAAGACCGGGTAGCCCTCGATGGTGCCGTCAAGCCCGACGACCGCCTGCTCGGCGTTGTCGACCCGGCAGGGCAGCCGGTAGGGATCGATCCGGCGCCTGCGGCATTCGCGCTCCCATAGCTGATACTTGTCGCGCACGCTCATGCCGCGGGTAAAGATCGGCTTGCGGTCGCGCCACTGCCACCAGTGCTCCAGGTCGCGGTGGCTGAGTGTGGCCATGTCGCAGGGGATGATCTCGCGGGTGCCGTCGCCGCGGCGGCGCAGAAAGCCGGCGCGGACCTGGCCGCGCACCCGATGCTGGTAGGGGGTGTTGCCGCGGCTGATGTCGCGCAGGCCGTAGCGGGCGTCGTCGACTTGGCGCAGCCGCCCGAAGGCGGCGATCTCGACGATGGCGCGCAGCATGCCGCGCAGGCTGGAGCCGGGGATGAAGTACTCCGAGCGGCCGTTGCGCTTGCGCTGGACGAAGTGGACCACGCCGGGCTTGTCCTTGCCCCCGTCCCGGCGCTCGCCACCGACCAGCAGCGGCGTCTCGGCGATCAGCCGGAACGGGATCTCGCCGCTGGCGCCGTCGCTGAACGGGTGGTCGTGACTGGCGCCCTGGAGGTCCTTCGGCAGGTGCACCCAGTCGGCGACGGGGACGAAGTTGTAGGGCGCATGGATATGGTCGAGCCGAGCCTTGATGGCCTCGGGCCGCTCGGCGCAGGGCTCGATGCGGGGCTTGCGGGTCTTGGGCACGCCTGGGCCGCGGCCCGGCCGGAAGCCCTGGCGCGGGCGATGCGGTGCGGCATCTTGGCCTTCGGCGTGCTTGTTCTGTGGGTTGCCGTTGCTCATCGCGTTTCTCCGTTGGCCGGCGCGGGGGCCGCAAAGCCGATGAAGCGGGCGGCGAGCTGCCGCACGCCGTGGGCGCTGTCGGGCTCGACCGCCCAGTAACGTTGGTAATGCAGCTTGCCCGGGTTGCGACGCTTGCCGGGATCGTTGCGGTGGCGCAGCAAGGCGATCTGGTCCGTCAGGTAGGTGTCGCCGGCATCCGGGGTGAAGCGGATGACACGCCAGCCGCCGCGCCCGTCCTGGCGCACATGCAGGCTGTGGCCGTTGTCGTCGATGGCCTCGGCGCTGAGCAGCAGGCCGCCGCCGTCTGTTTGCGCGCTGCGCAGCCGCTCGCCGATGCCGCGGGCGCGATCGGATGCGTCGGCCGCGGTTGCAGTTGAGCCGGGCTGCGCCGTGCCCGACGTGCCGGCCTCCCAATGGATGACGCGCGATTGCAGGCAGGCCCAGCCGGCCACCGGTGGGAGCTGCGCCAGCGCCTCGACGACGGCGTCGGGCTCGCGCAGGGTGTGCGTGCCGATCGCCAACCGCGCGATGCCCATCGCCGGCAGTTCCAGCGTGCCCGGCAGCGCCCGGTAGAGGGTGAGCAGGTCTTGCGGGCTCATGCGGCCTCCTTGGTTGCGGGGTTGGGCTCGGACGCGGCGGTCGCCGCGGGCTCGGCGAGCAGGGCGCGGGTCCAGTCCTCCGGCAGGCTCGCACGCATGGCCCCGTGACCCTTGCCGGTGCCGGCGCCCAACGGCAGCCGTCCCTCAGCCAGGTCCAGCAGGGCGCGATGCAGGGCCTTCAGGCCGAGCCGGAGTTGCTCCGCCGCTTGGCGCTGCTTGTCGGCCCGGCGTTCAGCGTCCGGGTCGTCGATCGGCTCGGGGCCGATCCGCAGCAGCAGCCGCAGCCGGATCCGCGTGCTGCCGAGCAGCTCCTCGGAGAACAGCAGCCGGTCGCGGACGCCGCCGGTGAAGCGGTCGATGGCGTTGTGGTTGAGGGAGCTGACCTGATCGGGCTTGACCTCGATGCGCGCGTCGTCGATGAACAGGCGCCCGCTGCGACCGCTCGGCCGGCGTCGCCGCTGCCCTCTGTGGTCGGTCGCGTCGTCGGCGTTGTCGCGGGCGCTGCCGAAGATCATCCCGTGGATGGCCTCGGCCCGGGCCGCCTTTGCGTCCTTGTCGTCATCAAGGTCGGCAAAACTGCCGGTCAGGCAGTTGAGGTAGAAGCGGGTGCGGTGGGCGATGGCGCCCTTGACCGAGGCCCCCGGCAGCAGTGCGAGGCGGACTCGGGGCTCGGCCAGAGGGGTCGCGGTGTCCGCGCTAGCCGGCTGCCAGTCTAGGGCCTGCTCCATCAGCGGCAAGGCATCGGGGGCGGACTTGGCCGTTGTGTAGTCGCCCAAGGGGCTGTGCCCCTGGCCGACGCGCCAGAGGTCCTCGGGATCGAGGTCCAGCTGGGTGCACAGCCAGCCGGCGGGTGCCTGGCAATCGGCGTCGGCGGCGGCCGTAGCGGATCGGTCTTGAAGTTGGCGCAGGTCGCCGATGTCTTGTCCCAGCGCCCGGAACGCCTTGGCTTGATCGGAATCGGTCAGATCGAAGCGGCCTGTGGCAAGCCGGATCAATCGCAGCGCGCCCAGACCGGCGCGTACGGCCCCGCCCAGGCGCAGCCGCGGGTCGTGGAGCAACGCCAGCAGGCGCGTCCAGCGCGGGTCGTCGCGCTCGCTGCCGAGCAGGCTCAGCTCGCAGCTGAAGCGGTAGCCCGCGGGCAGCACGGCGCGGTCGAACTTGGCCTTGTCGGCGGCACAGCCGCGATGGCCGATGCGCACCCGCTGGCGGATGGTCGGCCAAGCCACCAGCGGGGCGAGGATCGGGTCTTCGGCCAGTCGCCGTTCGGCGTCCGGCAGGACCAGACCCTGAACCGGGCGGTCGTATTGGTCGTGGATGCAGCCCCATTCGACGCGGAGCCCTGAAGGCCGACCGCCGCTGGCGTGGTCCTTGGCCGGGTCTTGGAAGCCGAACAGGTCGCGCATGGCCGCCTCGCCGTGATCGTTCCAGTACAGGTGGCGGAGCACGCCGGCGAGGCTGCTGCCGGGGATGGCCGGTAGCCCGTTGGCGTCGTGCACCAGGGCGGTGTCGAACACGCCGTCCGGGCTGCCCGTGCTGATGGAGAGCGCGGTCTCGGTCTGCAGCACGAAACGGGCGATGTGAAAGTGGCTCGGCAAGGTCATTGGCGGCGGCCCTCCAGATCGGCGCGGATCAGTTGCGCGGCGCGGTGTACGGAACGCGGCAGGACGTTTGCGGGCTGGTCTTGGCTGGCGAGTTTGCGGGAGTGTGTATTCAACCAGTCCCGCAGCCAGGCCGCGAAGGTGATCGGGCCCTGCGGTTGGTCGGGACCGGCTGCCGATCCCTGCTTGCGGGTCTGCTTGGATTCGGGCAATGGCAACAGCCGTTCCTGCCAGCCTTCGGCATCGGGCTTGACGACCGCGCCGGCCTTGTTGGTGCCGAGGAAGAGCCGTTGGTGCAGATCATCGGCCGATGCGACTTGGGACGCGGCCTCCATAACGCTGCCCCATTGCGCCTTCGAGGGGCCGAACGGGATGTCCTTGGGCAGACCCAGCTCGCGGCGGGCCCGGTCCACCGCGTCGGCGTAGTCGGCTTGCAGCTTGCGCGCGATCTGCTCGGCCTGGTCGCGTCCGCTGCGCTGGCCGTGCTGGTCGAGCAGCCAGCGCACAAGCGGGGGGTCCTTGCGGGCAACCTCGGTGTCGAGTGACTGCGCAGCGGCCTGCGCGCGGGGGATTACCCGCAGGGTCGGCAGCTTGCTGAAGCAGGGGGTCGCATCGGCGAGGAACGGCGGGTTCAGCAGGACCTGGCCGAGCCCGGCCTCGCGGTAGAGGCCGAGGCCGGCGCGCAGCAACCGCTTGGCCTGATCGTCCAAGGGCCGCTCCAGCCGCAGTCGGATGATGCTGCCCTGCTGGATGAGCGTGCGGTCCAGGTCGGGCATGCGCCGCGCGCCGTTCCAGGTCGCATGGGTGCGGTGGCGCAGGAAGGTGCCGGGCCAGTCGATGCCGCCGCCCAGATGGCCGAGCCCGAGATGAGCCGGGCTCGGCTCCAGCGTCGGCTGGCCGTTGTCGTCCACCAGGGCCATATCGGCGATCAGCCAGAGGGTGATCTCGGTGCCGTCGGCATCGAGCCATGGCGGTGCCAGCTCGTGCCATTGCAGCCGAGCGCGGCCGTACTCGGCAGATCGGGAGCGCCCGAGCAGCAGCTCGCCGTCCAGCGCCGATGTGACCTGCTCGAAGCGGGCGGCATCGATGCCGTCGTCGGCCCCGGTTGCGCCCGCGTCCTCCGCGCAGACCCAACCGGCAAAGCGCTGGCCGCGCGCCAGCGCCTGATAGCCGAAGAGTTGGGCCTCGGCGGCACGTCCGGCGGTCTTGGTGCCAAAGGGCGAGATGGCCGTCTTCATGCGCAGCGCGCGCTCGGGACTGATGCGCGACCCGGTCGGGCTCAGGTAACCGTCGCGGAGTTGTTTTGGCTGTTTGCCCTTCGGGGTCTCTCGGCAGGGGGAGTTGTAGATGCGCTCGGCGTCCATCGGATCGCCGAGGGACTGCGCCTCGTCCTTCAGGCAGTGCAGGCTAAGCGGCATGGGCCAGCCGATCAGGCCGTCCGGGTCCAGCGGCAGGCCATTGCCGAAGCGCACCTGGCCGCTGTGAAAGACGCGATAGGCCAGGTCGCCGCAACCGCTCAGGTCTTGGTAGAGGCGCGTTGCGCAGGCACCGAGCAGGGCCTGGCCCGGGATGTAGTCGAGGGACTCGTGCCCGCCCAGGGTCGCCGCGCGACGACTGACGACGATGTCCTCCAGCAGCGTGATCTCGAATGCGCGGCTATGCATGCGTGTGGGCTCCGGGCGCTATCTCGGGCGCCTTATCCAGTCGGGCAGCGACCCGGCCCAGGCCGCGGTGGCGCTGCGAGCCGAGGCCGCGCAGCAAGTGCAGTGCCGGCTCCAGCAGTTGCGGCCAGTCCTCAGGCAATCCGTTATCGCCGTCCTCAGCGGATGCTTCGACCCTATTCGGCAGCGACGACAATCGTGCTTGCAGTGTCAGCGGCACGATCACCTCGGCACCACGCAGCGCGTGCTCCAGCGCGGTCCCGCTGGGATGGTCGACGGCCGTGGTGAAGACTTGACGGTAGAGTCCCGAGCGCAGGTCGGTGCCGTCCTTGCGGTGCTGCTTGATGGCGTCGCGCACCGCCTCGGGCAGCTTGGCGCTGCCGACGCGCAGGCAGCCGGTAGCGGGGACTCGATGCGGACGGGCCTGGCGGTCGCGGGTGCGCCAGCCGAAAAGCGCCTCGGCCAGCAGCGGTTCGCGGTCGGGGTCTTCATCGGCGCTCTCGGGCGGTAGCTTTCGGGGCGGGCCGAACCAGCCGAAGGCTTCCGCTTGCAGTACGGCTTCGCGCAGCAGGCCGCGCAGGGTCTTGCCCGGCAGCTCGGGCAGCCCGTCGGCGTCGCGATGGGTGAGGGTGTCGAGCGCGGTGCCGGCGCCGTGGCCGGTACCGGGATGCCAGTAGCTCTTGATCTCCAAGGTCAGGATGGCGGTGGTCATTGCTGCGGCTCCTCGTTGCCGAATAGATCCGTGCGGCTGCGCACGCTGAGCAGGGCGTGCAGGTCCGCCAGCGGTCCCTCCCGGGTTGGCGTCGTTGCAGCCGAGTCGTCGGCGGTCATGGCTTGGCGGTAGGGGAGCGCCAAGTCCTGCGAGGGCGTGGCGAGCAGGGTCGAGAGTCGCTCATCGAATTCGCGGCCTGCATCGGGCTGGCCGTCGCCCAGGACCCTGCGCCAACGCTGGTAGCGGACGCGGGCCTCCGCCTCGCTCTGGCCGAGCAGGGTCAGCAGCTCGCGCGCCGGGCCGCGGGCCATTGCCGGCTCTTCGAGCAATCGTTGCAGCTCGATTAGGTCGCGCAGTTGCGGCAGGGCGGCGGCGCCATCGCCGACCGCATAGGCGCCGAGGGTATGACGCCAGCGTCTCGGCTGATCCGGGCTGGTGCCGGAGGTGGAAAGCTCGCGCTCAAGGATACGCGGATAGTCGTCGATGACCGCGGTGGTGATGCGGTGAAAGCCCAGGCTGGACGCCGGCATCCGCTGGGGTGTGTCGGCGACCATCGCCTTGGCGCGCTGCTTGACGGCGCCTGCGATCCCCTCGGCCAAGCGGTTGGCGAGATAGAACGGCTGGCCCGCCTTGATGTAGGCGATGCCGGCGCAGGCGGTCAGTCGATCAAAAGGTAGCGCGAGGTCAGTGGTTTGGTTATCGGCCCTCCTCGTCTTCTTCAGCTTGGCGATCAGGCCGAGGCTGGCATGCTCGAAGGCCCGCAGGAAGCAGGCGGTGAAGGCCAGCGCCAGGTCGCCGCGGACGATCAGCGTCAGATCGTCGCCGCCGAGGACAATCGGCCGCGCGGGCAGAATGTCGTTCGCATCGCGGTTCGGCCACAGCACCTCGCGAACCGCGGACTGCACCGCCTCGCGGGTGATGCGGTCCAGTTCGGTCGAGAACAGCGACAGCAGCTCGATGAAACGCGCTTGAGCGTGATCGCTGATGTGCTGGAGCAGTTTCTGCAACAGCTGGCCGATCCCGTTGCCGTCGGCGTGGACGACGGCGACGGTGCGGTTGTCGTCGATGAACGGAAACGCGGTGGTGTCGCCGGGCTCCAGATCGATCGGCCAGTTGTCCCAGGTCAGCTGAAGCTCCGGCGGGCGGAAACGCTCGATCAGCGTCCCGCGACGTCGACTCGGCTCCGTTGGGTTGCGGAAGCGACGCTGGCGGATCGTCGTCGCGTCAACCAGTTCCAAAGCGCCCTCCGGCGATGCTTCCAAATCCACGGCCGGCCGCCCCGTTCGTTGGCTGCGATGGACCAGCGGCCCGGCCTCGGGCAGCTGCACCAAAGGCCGGGAACGGGCGGAGCGCAGGTCGTGACCTGCTGGCGTGTCGACATCGACCGTCTCGCCCCGGGCGGCATCGAACGCGGCCAGGGCCGTTGCACCCACGCCCCGTCCCTGGTCGAAGTCCAGCCCCGGCGCGAACTGCCGCACCGCCAGCGGCCAGAGCAGGGCGAGGCGATCGATCGAGTCTGCCGAGCCGGAGAAGGCGAAGAAGGCGCCACCGGCCTTGCGCGAGAATACGATCCGCTCGCCGATGCGTTGATCGTCGATGCCGTCGAATGGGTCCAAGGCGACGAGCCCAGCGGCCTTGACCACTTGATCCAGGAGCATGCGCTCGTCGAGCTTGCCATCCAGGTCGCCGCAGAGCTGATCAACCTGCTCACTGGCACCAACCAGATCGCGCAGGCGGCCGCTGTCGAGAATGTAGGCTTGGACCGATTTGGCCTCGAACAGATAGGCGTAAATCATCGGCCTCGACGCCCCGCGACGTGCCGCAGGGCACCTAGGCAAGGATCGAAAGCAAAGCGTCGACACGCACCCCGGGATGGGACTGTGGTCATGGCGGTTACACTCCTTAATGTGCCTTCATGCGCTGAAGGCGCTGCCGATTCGGGCCGTCGAATGGTACTGCATCGCGCAGCGGACGAACAGATCGGCTTGTGTATCCATGCGCTATGTCTCCAGGTATCGTTAGGCACGGACGCCCGGCATAAGGATGCGCTACCGCTCTTTGTGTCGCCGCTCGCAACGCCCGATGTCCATATTGCGGTTGCCCATCGGAGGCCGGTACTTGTTCCATCGGAGATATCTCCATGCGGCTCGGCTTTTTCGCCCGCAGATCGAGCTGAGACACGGCCGCATCGCCGGTGCGGTTGGCAATGATCTGCACGGGGATGTCGATATCGATCCGCCGCCAGTGCCGGTCGAAGAGCGCCTTTAGCCGATTGCCGGAATGAAACATACCAAGTGGCGCAGGATTCTCGTTCGCCTCTGCGAAGCGCCAACTTACCGCTAGTCGTTCTATGCGGGGGTTGGCGCGACAAAGGAGGCGGGCGATAAGACAACCCAGATGGTATGTTTCAAGACGGAAATCGCCTTAAATGCTCCCCGTAGCTTATGTGTGCCCCCAGCCACAGGCGATAGAACACAAACGAGAGGCCACCTCTCGATCTCATCGGAGAGATCCTGTCGATCACGCACCGGATCTCGTTGCCTCCGGTCATGTTCGCGACCCCTTGCTCGGCGGGCCTTTCGGTATAGATCAAGCAGCCGCCCCGACGCCCGTCAGCCCCGCCGGTCGGTGTTGACCACACACCCCACCCCGGCATCGTCCTCTCCCGAGCCAAACCGGTCGCTCAGGGTGGCTTGGATTTCCCTATTCGCTCCTCCTGCGCCAGCGACGCCCATCGTCCCCATGGCTCAACGGTCTCGTCCAGGCCCTCGCTCAGCGCGGGTCCGAGCAGGCTCCAGGGTCTCTGCCAGCCTCGTCAGTCTGGCTATCAACGCATCGTGGGCAGCTCGAAACTCCGTGAGTCGCGTTGCTGCACCCGTACTCGGCTCGCCCGCCGTCTGTCTAAGTGACGGTTCAAAAATGGCGTGACTAGGTGCTTCGGGGTAGAGGTGGAACCGCTGCGCTTGTTCCACCCTACCTGCCGAGGTTGTTTTTGCGCCGTGACTGAGGATCTCGTCAGCAAGCCTGTGGACCTGATCATGTGCATCAACAATGGGCCCGTACTCGGCCAATTGTCCGAACAGGCTCGCCCCGCTCCCGCGCAGCCAGTGATCAAAGGCACATTGGTCCTTGCCCGCCACCGCTGGCTCGAGCGGCACGCGCCCCTCCAGCATGCGCACCACCCGATCGGCCCAATACAGGTGATCCTGGGCGGCCACCATCAGCGCGATGTCTGCCCGAGAGCGCATCTCATCGGCGGGCGGCCAGTTCGGCCGTGCAGACCAGCGCTTGATCCAGGCCGGTAGATGCGCCGCCGGCATCGGGCGTGCAATACCGAAGCCTTGCCCATGGCGACAGCCAAGCCAGGTCAAGAGCGCGCTGTGCTCGAGCGTCTCGACGCCCTCGGCGATCACCTCGCGCTCGAAGGCCTGGGCCAATCTGACAACGCTCTCGGCAATCTGCCGGTCACCGCGATCCTCGACCATATCGCGCACGAAGCTCTGGTCGATCTTCAGCCGATCGACGGGGAGCAGGCGAAAGTAGGCCAGCGACGCGTATCCGGTGCCGAAATCGTCGAGCGCAAAGCGAACGCCGAGCGCGCGACAGTCGGCCATGACCTGTCGGGTCTTGTCGAAGTCCTCGACCGCCGCCGACTCCACGATCTCTAGCTCGAGCTGCTCGGGGGCAGCCTCGGGGTTCGCATTGAGCTGATCTTCCAGTCGCTGGGCGAATCCCGGTGCCGTGAGGTGGCCGACGCCGACATTGACGCCAAGGCGCAGACGCAGTCCCTGGCGTTGCCACTGCCCGAGCTGTCGCAGCGCCGTCGCGATCACCCAATCCCCAACCTTGCTCTCGAGCGGGCCGCCTTCGAGTTCAGGCAGAAAGGCCGCGGGTGGCAGGAGCCCCTTGTCCGGATGCTGCCAGCGGATCAACGCTTCCGCACCGATGACCTCGCGGCTGATCAGGTCGATCTGGGGCTGATACTCGAGTACGAACTCGTCGCGCTCGAGCGCCAGCGTCAACGACTGGTTAATTGATCGTCGCTGAACGACGGCCGCGTCGGACTTGGGGTCGAAGAGCTGATAGCGGTTCCGGCCCGCATCCTTGGCGCGATAGAGGGCCCAGTCGGCGTGGCGAAGCAGCGCGTCGGCGTCCGAAGCATCGTGCGGATAGAGCGTCACACCGATACTGGCCGAGAGTTGATGGTGATTGCCGCCAATCTGAACCGGGCGGTGGATCTGGGCCAGCAGGCGATCGAGCAGGGCGTAGCAGTCGGGGGGCGACTTGATCTCTAAGAGCAGCAAGACGAACTCATCACCGCCGAGGCGCGCCACCGAATCGTGCGTGCGCACCGTCTGCTGCAGCATCGCCGCGATCTTGATCAGGAATTGGTCACCGGCGGCATGGCCGTACTCGTCGTTGAGGGCCTTGAATCCATCCAGGTCCAGGAAACAGACCGCGAGCGCATGACGGGTTCGGTCCGCCAACGCGATGGCCTGCTCGAGCCGGTCACCCAGCAGGAAACGGTTGGGCAGCCCGGTGAGCGGGTCATGGTGTGCCGCGCGCTCGAGCGCGGCCTCCTGGGCCTTGGCATCGGTGGTGTCGCGCACGGTGACCACCGCACCGACGATGCAGCCGTCGGCATCACGGATCGGGGCCAGGTTGTAGGTCACCACCCGGGTCTCGCCGGACGCCCTGTCTCGCAGACGATACTCCTGATCCAGCGCGGTCTCGCCGCGCAGGGCACGGATACTCGGCCGCGCCGATACCGGGGTCGGAAGTCCATTGGGCAGAAGGAGTTCGAGGTTCGTCGCCGCGGGAGTGGCCCTGATGGCGCAGGCCTTTGGCGTCGTGCAGCGATGCAGGTCTATCCAGGCCTGATTCATATGCACCAGATCCCCGCGCTCGTCGCTGATGAAGATGCCCTCGCTCATGTCGGCGAGCGCCGCCTCGAGTCTACGCTGCATCGAAAGCGCTTCGGACTCGGCCCGTTTGCGCGCGCTCAGGTCCAGCAGCGCCACGCGCAGCCGCACCACCTCGCCGCGATCGTCGCGTTCGCCGCGCAGGTCCGCCTGTACCCAGGCGTCCGGCGTCGTCGGCTCGCCGGCGAGCCGCAGCTCCACGCTGACGGGCTCATCGCTCGCGCGCGCACGTCTGCGTGCACGCACGTAGGCCTCCCGGGAGTCGGTCTCCAGGAACGGGGAAACGGTCGAGCGCAGCAGCTGCGAGCGCGTTGTGCGCAACAGTCTGCAGGCGCCGAGGTTGGCGCGCTTGATCACGCCCTTGGCGTCCAGCATCAGGTAGCCAAAGGGCGCAAACTCGTAGAGGTCCTGATACTCGCCCTGCAGCCTTGCCAGCTCGTCGTGCGCTCGCCTCAGCTCCTGATTCTGCAGCTCGAGCTCGGTCTGGCGCAGATTGAGCTCGTGGATCAGCTCGCGGATGTCCACAGTGGCGCCGATGTCTGGCGGCGGGCTGTGCGCGAGCAGCTGCTCGGCGCGCTGGCGAAGCGCCTCGAACTGGTCACGGGCGCGCGGGTCAGCGGACATGGCGACACACGGGCGGGGCTGAAACGCCGAGGTGCCTCATGCGTCTTTGCCCCGCGTGGCGGGCTCGGCCAGGCGCAGCAGCACGCGATACGGCAACCTGGCCGACCCGCGGATGATGCGCCCGTGCACGTCGAAGGTGCGCGGTGTATCGGCAAAGCGAAACACGACCGATCGGCGTGCGAAATCGCGCTCGGATTCGGCCGCGTTCGCCAGGCGTGCACCGAGGTCGCCGGGGTCTGTGGCGTCGCTCAACCAATCGAACAGGTTGCTGCCACGGATCGATGCCTCGCTGCTCCCGGCAAGGTCCACAAACGCGCGGTTCGCGCTCACCACCACCTGCGCCTCATCGAGGATTACCAGGGCTTCGGTGTTCATGTCGAAGACCTCGCGCATCAGTTGTTGGTTGGTGGTGTTCTCCTCGGCGAGGGCGTTGAGGCGCTGCTCGGTCGCCTTCTGGT